>Ga0307441_1000111_pt1 | contig 34214 bp, 35 predicted proteins | sample SalMarWE160420MG_FD_202149 | JGI IMG/M metagenome (GOLD analysis project Ga0307441, IMG submission 202149) | Salt marsh sediment microbial communities from the Plum Island Ecosystem LTER, Massachusetts, United States - WE1604-20 | ecosystem: Environmental > Aquatic > Marine > Intertidal zone >... | reverse complement strand
ACCCTAATTCGTACGGCGGTAATGGCGCCGCGGGCGGCACCGGCGGCGTGGGGGTCAACGGTAGCGGGAGCTGGTTGACCAACTCCGGAAAGATCCTCGGCGGCGCTGGCGGCGCGGGAGGTGCCGGCGGTGCGGGCAGCTTCGGCGCCTCCAGCGTCGTTGGCGGTGCGGGAGGCGCCGGCGGTGCGGGCAGCAACGGCGGCACCGGAGTTAATAGCAGCGGCGCCCGGTTGACCAATGCCGGCCAGATCCTCGGCGGCAACGGCGGCAATGGTGGCAGTGGTGGCGCTGGCGGCGGTGGTGAGTACGGCGGCAATGGCGGCAACGGCGGCAATGGCGGCGCCGGCGGGGTCGGGGTTAGTGGCAGCGGTTTCACGCTGATGAATAGCGGAACAATCTCTGGTGGCTCTGGTGGCTCTGGTGGCTCTGGTGGCTCTGGTGGCTCTGGTGGCTCTGGCGGCGCTGGTTTCTACACTGGTTACTACAGCACCATGAACGGCACCACCGGCACCGGCGGCAGCGGCGGCAACGGCGGCACCGGCATCATTGCCACCGGCAGTTCCACGATCACCAACGCGGGAACCATACAGGGTGGACTTGATGCTTCTGGTACCACTCGAGCGGACGCCATCGACCTGTCCGGCGGTGGGAATACCCTGATCATTAACGCCGGCTCCAGGATTCTTGGCAACGTCGTGAGCAACAGCGGCACAACAAACGGTGGAGACGCCTTCGCTCTGGGCGGTACTGGGAACGGCACGTTCAATGTCGACGATCTCGGAGCTGTGGGCTCAAGCGCGCAGTACCAGGGCTTCTCCGATTTGCAGAAGAGGGCTAGCTCCACCTGGACGCTCACCGGGTCGGACGCCCTCAACTTACCCTGGCTGGTGTCCGGAGGGACCCTCTCCATTTCCAACGGCATCAGCCTCGGCAATGCGACCACCACATTCGACGGCGGCGGGTTGTTGACGACGGCCGACGTAACCATATCCGGAGCCATTGCCGTTGATGGCAACGGGGGCACCATCAATAATGGCGGTAACTACGACACATTCAATGGCAACATCACCAATGCAGGCGCTCTGACATTTTCGGGTGCCGGTACCGCGACACTGGTATCCGGCCTTACCAACTCCGGTACCCTGCACAATCAGTCGAGCACGACCCTGAACGACGCCGGCAGCGTGACCAACGCCGGTACGATCACCAACGCCGGCAGCGTCACCGTCGCCGCGGCCGGCACGGTCACCGGCACGGGCGCCTTCACCCAGTCCGCCGGCACCACGACGGTCAACGGGAGCTTCGCCCAGTCGTCCATGGCTATCAACGGCGGCAGGCTGCAGGGTACCGGCACCCTGAACGTCACCAACCCCGTCACCATCGGCAGCGGTGCCATTATTGATCCCGGAATGGCCCCGGGGACGGTGGGCATCCTGACCAGCGACGGCAGCATCGACATCACCGGCACCTTGAACATCGATCTGGCCAGCCTGTCGGGCTTCGACCAGTTGAACGTTACCGGTGCCACCAGCAACGTGACGTTCGGGGCGGGCAGCAAAATCAACTTCATGCTCGATGGGAGCTTCATGCCCAGCGCCGGCAATACGTTCGACTTCCTGAGCGCGCTGGGTGGCGTGAAGGGCTTTAGCAACCTCACCTACGGGTTCACGGGCATGGGACTGTCCAGTAACCTGAGCGCCCAGCTGCTGGAGATCAACGGCAACACCGGCCTGCAGCTGGACATCACCAACGCCCCGGCGACGGTACCCTTGCCCGGGAGCGGCTGGCTGTTCCTCTCCGGCGTGGTTGGTCTGATGGGCATCGCCCGGCGCCGTGTTAAAGTGGCCCCATGAGCGACAAGCCCATCTACTTCCTGGCAGGGCTGCCCCGCAGCGGCTCGACGCTGCTGGCCAACATCCTGCTGCAGCACCCGCGCCTGCATGTCACGCCCACCTCGGGGATCCTGGACATGCTGGTGCAGGTGCGCAACCACTGGGACCGCAACGACGCCATCCAGGCCATGGACAGAAAGACCAGCGAGCAGGTCAAGACCCAGGTCCTGCACGCCATGGCCCAGGCCTACTTCGGACATGTGGACAAGCCCGTGTGCATCGACAAGAACCGCTACTGGGCGGAGTTCCTCGAAATGGCGGCGGTGCTGGTGGGGGGCAGGGAAAAGGTCAAGGTGCTGGTGAGCGTGCGGGACATGCGCGATGTGCTGGCCTCGTTCGAGTCCCTGTACCGGAAGACCGCGGCCATCAGCATGCCGCCGTTGGAGGGTCAGAACGCCATCAAGTGCAAGACGGCCCTGGGAAGGCTGGAGCTGTTCATCGACGACGCCCAACCCGTGGGTCGTGCCTATAATGCGGTTCGCGATGCCGTTACTCGAGGCTGGTTACCCAACATGCACTTCGTGGAATACGACCAGCTGACCCGTGAACCTGCCAAAACCCTTGAAGGCATCTACCGCTTCCTGGGTGAAGATCCCTGTAAACATGATTTTGATAACGTGGAGCAGGGTACGGTAGAGGACGACTTCGTCTATGGCTTTAAGGACCTGCACGTGATCCGCCAGCAGGTGCGGCCCCAGGAGCCCCAATGGCCGAAGGTGTTCGACGATGCCGTGTTCCAGAGTCCTGCCTGGCAAAACATCGAGCAGGTGGCCGAGTTCTGGAAGCTGTACCAGAAGCAGCAGACGCCCACCAGCCCGCCCCTTGTCGGCAAGCACTGAGCGTGGCGGTTGTCTCCACTCCCGCTAACGATTCCGACGATCCATCCCACTCAGCGTCCGCTCCGCACGCGTGAACGGTCGTGCGCGGAAATTGCGCAACTGTCTCAAAAGGGTCGACGACCGCACGCCGGGGCGAACGGACCGTCCTCAGTACGGTCTCAACGGACCGGCTGCCGGCCATGAACGGACAGCACGCACTCGTTGGCTAGCGACTGAGCTGTGCCCAATCCCGGACGGTGGAATGTCGATGCCGACTCCATTATCGGGGTGGGGCCGCTGTACGCCGCCAGCCCAACCGCGTCAGCGGCGAACTACGTTGTCAGCGCGCGGCACACTATTGCCCATACGCCACGCCAAAGGCATCTGCGGCGAGCCCTCGCCTCGAGACCACATACCCATCGCGCGGTCTAGCATTCCGCCCCTTACTCGCAATCCCAATTGATTCCCTGTTATTTCTTGAGCGATAGAACATATCGCCGCGGCGGGGGGACTTTTCTACCGGCGCCGCGGAATAACCCAGAAAGGAGGGCCCAAACGTCCCTGCCACCGTTTTGCTACAACGCGCAAGCGGCTTACTCATACGGTTGACCTGCAGGGAACCCTCAATCTGATCGTTCATGCAAATCAGGGGACGCGAAGGCTGGCGCTCCGGCTTCGGTGGGCGGCCCGCATGTTCAACCGCAGCAGAGACCCCCGACGACAGCCTAGCCTGTTGCTGGTCTATTGTATGACGTGGTCGACAGTGAGCCGTACGACATTGGAAGTACCGGGCTTCGCCGATCGGTATCCCGCCTCCAGATCCCCCTTCTGCGGCATCGCCGTACCGTTGACAGAGATGCGGGCGCCCACCATGACTTTGGACTGTTGCGAGAGCTTCCGGCTAGGCAGCAGCGCCTGGGCGTCGCCCAGTACAACGGTGAGGGGCAGGTCCTTTACTTGTCTGCGTACGGCCGCCACGGGCATCGGCGGACCGTGGACAGCACGCGCAAAGATAAACACAGTGTCATTTGGTGCAACTTTCGGGGTCAAACCCGGTGCCAGGGCAACATGCACGGTGATCTGCTTGCCGGTTGAGGCGGCCGGTGTGCTGCCGGCGGAGGCGGGCGAGGCGTTCCTTGCCAGGGCCTCGGCCGCCGAAATCCGCCTCTCCAGTATCTTCGCTACGTCGCTGCCCGGCGGGGCCTGATTGGCCAACACCTGCCAATGCGCTACCGCAGTACGGTAACTTCCGTGTTGGTACGCAGCCCAGCCGGCAAGCCAGAGCGCCTTCGGTTGCCGGGGATTGAGTTGCAGCGCATGTTGCAGCAGTTCGTCCGCACGGCCCGAGAATCGTTGGTGGTTCGCGAGCGCCAGTACCTCGGCATAGTCTGCGGTCACGGCCGGATCCTTGCCGTGGGTAAGCTGGTAGGCGTGCGCATAGGCGTCGCTGGCCTTGCCGAACTTTCCCAGCACCCGATACGAGCGGCCGAGCATCCGCCAGCCGCGCACGTCCTCCGGATGCTGCTGAAGGCGCCCAGCAAGACCCGCGACCATGTCGTGTACGCGCGCCGGTGCCCCGCGGGTCTCCGCTGCCGGTCCTCGGTCCGCCAGCGACTGCGAGGCGCGAGAGAACTGCGGCCAACCGCCAAGAGCTCCGTACATACCGGCTGCCGTCAGCGGTAAGACAACGGCAACCGTCACCGACATCCAGCCGGGGCGGATCCGCCCTAGACCGGGCTGCCCCGCCTCCGGGACCTCAAGCGCTTGCAAAGACTGCCGCTCCAGGTCGTCGCGTGCCGATTCGAACTGTTCGGGGTCCAGGAGCCCGTCCGCGAGATCGGCCTGCAGTTCCGCAAGCCGTTTGCGGTGCAGCGCGCGGTTGACCTGCCGCCTTGGCGGCCCGGGGGTGCGTCCGCGTCCCAGCAGCGGGGGCAGCACAAAGCCAAGGGCCACCAGCACCATGACAGCGAAGATCACCGGGAGCGCGATCATTAGGAGTGGTCCTCGTTCGGTCCCAGGAACTCGGAAAGTCGGCGCCGCTGTTCCTGGTTGAGTGTCTCCTCCGGGGCGCGACGCCGCCTGCGTAGTGCCAACATCAGGACGAGCAGTCCCGCCGCCAGAACCACAAAAGGCCCGACCCACAGGACGTAGGTGGCCCCCATGAACGGCGGACGGTACAGCACGTAGTCACCATAGCGCGTCACCAGATACCGGACGATCTCGCGGTCGCTTTTTCCGGCGCGCATCTGGGCGCGCACCACGCGCCGCAGGTCCTTGGCCAGATCGGCCTGGGAGTCCTGCAGTGATTCGTTTTGGCAGACTAGGCAGCGCAGGTTCCTGAGAAGACTGTGATAGCGCATATCTTCCTGCGGGTTGGCGAAGCCCGACGAGAGCTGCGCCGTCCCCGCCGCCTGTACCGCGGGCGCGAACAACAGTGCCAGCGCCAGCCCTGCGGCGTGCCACCTCATCCTCTGTCCTCCTCGCGCAGCTTGCGCACGAGCGGCAGGATCTTGTCCTGCAGGGCCGATTCGGTCACCGGTCCTACCTGCTTGTAGCGGATGATGCCGTTGGCATCGACCACGAACGTTTCCGGCACGCCATAGACCCCCCAATTGATCGCCGTGCGGCCGTCCTTGTCGAAGGCATCTGCCACATAGGGATCGCCGAAGTCCTTCAGCCAGCGGATCGCCCGGGCCCGGTTGTCTTTGTAGTTCAAGCCGTAGATCGGCACGACGCCGCTCTTGCCCAGCATGGTGAGCAGTGGGGCCTCTTCCCGGCACGATACGCACCAAGAAGCCCACACGTTGACCAGCGTGACCTTGCCGAGCAGGTCGCGGCGCGACAGGACGTGCGTCGGGTCCTTGAGCTCGGAAAGACTGAATTGAGGGGCCGGCTTGCCGATCAACGGAGAGGGTACGCGTCGGGGGTCATGGTGCAGTCCCACTATCAGCAGTGCAACCAGCGCTGCAAACATCCCGAACGGGATCAGATACCGAATCACGATCAGGCCTCCCGAGGTGCAGGGGTTGACGCTTCTTGCGCGAAGCGATGTTCTCGCGGCAGGATTTCCTGCCGTGCACGGAGGCGGTAGCGTCGGTCGGTGAGCGCCACCAGTCCGCCCAGCGCCATGCACAGGCCACCCATCCATATCCAGCGCACCATGGCCTTGTAGTACACTCGCATGGCCCACGATCCGCCCGCCAGCGGTTGGCCAAGCGATACGTACAGGTCGCGAAACAGTCCCGGCTGTATACCCGCTTCGGTCGTCGACATGGGCTGACCTACATAGACTCTCTTTTGCGGATGCAGCACGGCCACCTGCCGACCATCGTGAAAGACCAGTACACGTGCCTGGGTGGCCGTGTAGTTCGGTCCTTTGACCTGTTGGACGTCCTCGAACTTGTAGGTGTAGCCGCCCAGACTGACGGTGTCGCCTGGCCTTACCCGCACGTCCTTCTCCAAGCTGTTGGTGCCTGTCAGGGTGACACCGAGTACAAACAGTCCAATGCCGAAGTGGGCCACCGTCATGCCGACGAAGTGCCGCGGCAAGCGGAACCACGGGCGTCCGGCAGCCTGGTTGTGACGGATGTGGCGCCACATATCGCGGGCGGGCAGGATCAGCGCCCACACCGCCAACACCACCGCGAGGATCACCAGCGGGTGCACCGTACCTGTGTACCAGATCGAGAAGGCGCTACCGGTCACCAGCGCTGCGGCGAGGGGTAGCCAAAGCGACTGCAACAACGGCCGCAGGGCCTGACGCTTCCAGCGCGCGATCGCGCCGACACCGGCCAGGAATACCAACGGCAGTGCGAGCGGTACGAACACCGTGTTGAAGTAGGGGGGGCCCACCGAAATCTTGCCTACTGCCATACCTTCCAGCACCAGCGGGTACAAGGTGCCAAGCAGGACCGTAAAGCACGCCGCCACTAGCAGAACGTTGTTGATCAGCAGCAGCGTCTCGCGCGACAGGGCGTCAAAGTTGCCGCCGCCTTTGATCCGCGGCGCGCGCCACGCGTAGAGCAGAAGCGATGCGCCTATCACCACCGCAAGAAATGAGAGGATGAAGATCCCGCGGCGCGGATCCGTGGCGAACGCATGCACCGACACCAGCACGCCGGAGCGCACCAGAAAGGTTCCCAACAGGCTCAGCGAAAACGCGAATAGCGCGAGCAGCACCGTCCAGTTCTTGAATGCGCCGCGCTTGTCGGTCATTGCCAACGAGTGGACCAGGGCCGTGCCCATGAGCCAGGGCATGAACGAGGCGTTTTCCACAGGGTCCCAGAACCACCATCCCCCCCAACCGAGCACGGAATAGGACCACCAGCTACCCAGTGTGATGCCGATAGTGAGAAACATCCAGGCGGCCGTCGTCCAGGGACGCGACCAGCGTGCCCATGCAGCGTCCAGACGTCCGTCCAACAACGCCGCAACGGCGAACGAGAAGGGCACGGAGAATCCCACGTAGCCCAGGTACAGCATGGGCGGATGCATCACCAGCCCCGGGTCCTGGAGCAATGGGTTCAGGTCGCGGCCGTTGGCCGGGGCAGGGAACAGGCGGGTGAACGGATCCGAACTCGTGAGCATGAACAGCAGGAACCCGACGCTCACCAGGCCCATGACGCCCAGCACCCGCGCCTCGAATTCCGGCGGCAGCGAGTGACCCCGCAGTGTGACGGCAACCGTCCAGATCGCGAGAATGAACGCCCACAACAGCAGCGAACCTTCGTGTGCACCCCACACGGCGCCGATGCGGTAGTACCACGGCAATGCGGTGTTGGAGTTCGCCGCCACGTACTGAACCGTAAAGTCGTTGCTGAGAAACGCCCAGGCGAGGCATCCGAAGGCGATCGCCACGAACAAGGCCTGAGCCCGCGCTGCAGGGCGTGCCACCGCGATCCACTCCGGTACGGCGCGCCACGCGCCCAGTAGCGGTACCGCTGCCTGCACCAGCGCCAGACAGAGCGCCAGCATCAGCGCGAAATGGCCGATCTCCGGGATCATTTGCGGGCTACCGTTGTGGCGGTCCGGTGGATATGGCCCTCGCGGGCCGCCTTGAGAGCGCGCGCCACCTGCGGAGGCATGTATCTTGAGTCGTGTTTGGCCAGCACTTGGGTGGCGACGAAGACACCGTGGCTGTTGATCCGGCCTTCCGCTACTACGCCCTGGCCTTCGCGGAACAGGTCGGGCAACACGCCGGTATAGACGACTGGTACGGTCTTGACGGTATCAGTCACGACGAAGTGGGTAGTGAGTCCATCGTGTTTGACGCTGCCGTTCATGACCACCCCCCCGACCCGAAACGCGTGTCCTGCGGGCGCATCGCCCGCCACGACCTGCGTGGGACTGTAGAAATAGAGTAGGTTCTGGCGGAATGCGTAGCTGAACAGACCAACGGCTGCGCCGATACCCGCCAGCAACACGACAGCGAAGATCAGGCGTTGCCGCTGCCGGCCTGTCACAGTCCACTCCCCCTCGCCGCGCGCCGTACCAAGCGCGCCCTTAGGCGACGTTGGCGGTAGATGGGCTGCACCACGTTGACCGTCAGCACCACCAAGGCGATGCCGTAGGCGTTCCATACGTAGAACGCGTACCCCCCCATGTGAATGAATTCATGCAGTGTCATCGCGCTCCCACTGCTTCCCGGACCCAGGCACTGGACGCCTCGCGCTCCAGCACCTCCAACCGGGTACGCATCAGCACCGTGGTAATGAAAAAGAGATGGAAAGCCGCAGCCATGATCAACAAGGGGATGAGCATGCTCACGGTGATGGAGGGACCGCCCGCCTTGAACACCGTTGGACCCTGGTGCAGGGTGTGCCACCAAATGACGGAGTAATGGATAATAGGTACGTCGACGGCGCCCACCAGCCCGAGGACCGCGGCGGCGCGCCCTGCGGTGCGCGGATCCTCGATGGCGGATTCCAGCGCCATGTAGCCGAGGTACAGGAACAGCAGGATGAGTTCGGATGTGAGGCGTGCATCCCACACCCAATAGGTTCCCCACATGGGCTTACCCCACAGCGATCCCGTGCACAGTGCCAGGAACGCGAACGAGGCGCCGATAGGGGCGCACGACTTGGCGACCATCTCGGCGAGTTTGATGCGCCAGACCAGCCCGACAGTCCCGATGCCCGCCATCAGCACATAGACGAACAGGGACATCCACGCCGCCGGTACGTGGATGAACATGATCCGGTAGCTGTCGCCCTGCTGATAGTCAGGCGGAGCCAGCCATAGACCGTCGTAGAGGCCGATCACCATCAAAATCGCCGTGGCTGCTCCGAACCACGGAATGAGCCGTCCCGACCACCGGTAGAAATATTTCGGCGATGCCAATCTGTGGAGATATGCCCACATCAGACTTGATCCCCCGCCGGCCGAATATCCGCCGTCATGGGTGCATTGCGGCAGTTGGACCTAAGTATAGTCACTGACGCGAACACTGGTTTACCTGGCTATCAGGCTCCGCGGCTGCGTTCCATAAAGAGTACGCAAACCGATCAGGATAAGCTGATTCGCAATGCCGCCGCCGTCGCCGGTGGTCCCAGCGTGACGGCCAGCGCCAGCATAGCACCCAGTAGCGCGAGTGGCCCGCCCACCGGGAGGCCACTGGCAGCAGTGTGTACCGCACTCGCTCCGAAAACCAGCACTGGAACGTAAAGCGGCAACACCAGCAAAGAGAGCAACACCCCGCCGCGGCGAAGACCGACCACCAGTGCCACTCCGATGGCCCCTACAAGACTCAATACTGGTGTGCCCAGGGCTAAGGTCAATACCAGGGTCCACATCGCCTTGGCAGGTAGGAACAGGGCGCCCCCCAGGAACGGGCCCAGCACCACCAGCGGCAGTCCGCTCACCACCCAGTGCGCCAGCACTTTCGCGAGCACCAACAGTGAGAGGGGTTGAGGACTGATCACAAGTTGCTCCAGGGATCCATCGTCGAAGTCCGACCGAAAGATGGTCTCCAGGGACAGCATGGCCGCGAGCAGCGCCGCGACCCACACGACACCGGGCGCCACAGATGCCAGGCGGTCGGGTTCCGGGCCGACGCCCAGCGGGAACAGCGTCACTACCATAACGAAGAACAACAAGGGGTTGGCGATCTCTGATCGGCGTCGGAAATAGAGAACGAGATCCCTGCGAACCACCGCTGTGAACCCTGTTAGCCCGGCCGCGACGCTCATCGCGGCAAGCCGATCCGGGTGAGTGCACAGCCTTCCAGGTGCAGGTTTTGGTGGGTGGTCAGCACGACCATGCCGCCCCGGGCCGTATGCTCGCGCACCAGTGTCTCCATGGCAGCGATCCCGGCGCGGTCCAACGCGGTGAACGGCTCATCCAGGATCCAGAGGTGGTACTGACCCACCAGCAACCGCGCCAGCCCCGCACGTCGGCGCTGACCTTCCGACAGGCTCCTGCACGGAACATCCTCCAGACCTTCAAGGCCTAGCCGCGCCATGGCTTCCGATGGCCTCAGCGCCGGTTGTCCACCTGTCAGTGCGTAGCCGAATGCCAGGTTCTCGATGGCGGTGAGTTCGCCCTTTACGCCGTGGCGGTGGCCCACGTACGCCAAGGCCTGGCCGTACTCGCTGCGCACGTCCTGGATGGGAGCGCCGTCCCAGTGCACGACGCCGCTTTCCGGCAGGCTCAGCCCGCAGAGGATCCGCAGCAGGCTGGTCTTGCCGCTTCCGTTCGGTCCTTCCACCTGCAGCACCTGGCCGCTACCGACGCTGAAGCTCAAGTCGCCAAACAGCGTCCGCTCATTGCGCACGCAGGACAATCCGCGCGCCTCCAGGCGCACGAAGTCGGTTGGAGGTTGTGGTGCGGCTGTGTTTTCGAGTGACATGTTCAAGGCGGTACTTGGCGGCCTTGATCCGCCGGCACCCCGGTTGAGTAACGGAATCGATAGTAGCATGAGTCTACAGTGCACCGGGTTCTCCTCGAACGGGTGGATGAGCATGGGAGAGTGCGGGCGTTCGTTGCCGCGCCGCTGATCGCGCTCAGGTCCGAGCCCGCTACTTGGGCCCGATGGAGGGTCCCGTTGCCCGTCTCCCGTACCATGCTACGGAAGCCGGACTATACTGATTGGGTGCTCAGACACCTGGAAACCACATAGGAGGGTAAGGAGCGATGGCCAAGACAACACAACAATTGGCAGTGGAGTTGCAAGCGTTGCTGAACCTTCAGACCCCGCCGCTGGCGATCACCTTCACTCAGGAGGAGCCGGCTGGGGTCCTACGGTACCAGTCCACCATGCCCGCCCCCACGCCGGACGGTAGAACCGGAGCGGAATCGGCGGGTTGCGTGTTCTGGATGAAGGCAGTGGATCGCACCTTTACCACCTGTGAGGAAGATCATGCCAACTGCAGCGTGGGGAGCGTCACCCATGGGTTTAAACCGTTGGAAGCGGTGACCGGCTGCTCCGATGTCGCTGCGTTGCTCGACTCGGGTTGGGTCACTATGGAGGTGGTCCCGCAGATTCCGGTGGTCAAGAACCATTACCGCTGTGTGACGTACGGTCCGCTGGAGCTCTCACCCATTGAGCCGGACGTGGTGTTCGCTCGGCTAAACGCCAAGCAGGCCATGGTGATGTCCGACGCGTTGCCCGATTTGCGATTCGAGGGTAAACCCCAGTGCCACATCATCGCCATCGCCAAAGAACAGAACCAGGTGGCGATCAGCGTAGGGTGCATGCTGAGCCGTGTCCGCACGGGGATGCCCAATACGGAGATGACGTGCGCGATACCCGCAGGACGTCTGGCGGAGATAGTCGAGCGCCTTCAGCAGACCTGCAAGGCGGATACCGCGGTGGCGGGCTATGCGGCGGAAGACGCGAGCCGCTTTTCCACTCCCGGTTGCGGTGTCTGATCGACAAAACCTGGACGACTCCTTGCCGCTATTGCAGTAGGTCCGCCGTACACGTGCCCATGTCGCGTCTGCGGCGGGCCGGGGCGGATCGCTGACGCCTCTGCGGCCTCGTGATGAAACCCAAAAGCCGCCGCGACAGAACGCGCACCGGGGCGCGGCCTTGCGTTTGGTCGCACAAGGGGAAACCTGCGAGCGATCGGCCGGCGCACGGCCATGGCCATGCGCCGGCCGAGATGCAGAGCCACGCCGGATGCGGCGCCTCAAATACCCTCACGGCGTCTCACGGCGAACCGGTTGCGGCGCCCCGCCGGCTGGCCCGTCAAATACGTAGGCGGAGGAGGAGGGGAAACCCAACGCGACCGCGGTGATTGCAATATTCAAACACCCCGGCGGCCAATTCCAGCGCCATTGCAATTGTGCAGCGCACGGGATTGCAGACACACCATAAATCTAAATAACTTCAACAGCTTCAGTATTGGCACGGTTTCTGCTTTGGTTCCACCTTGACCGGTTCAGGACACTTTGGACCGCCTCAACAGGAGGACCCGCATGAGGGGTTTCGCTAACAAGTGGCTCAAGCAGTCATCGGTTGCCGCGGACCTTGCCGGCGGTATGCCGGGACTTGGCACGCCGGTCGGTACCACCTCGTCGACCTCGCAGGAAGGACCGATTCGGGCCCTGTTCAGCCGGACTCTGAACCCGGTGATCGCGATGATGATCATCGCCATTGCCGACGGATTCCTGTTCATCATCGTGGGTGCCTGGACGGTGGGCGGCGGTGAGACTGCAATGACCGGGTTCATGGCCAAGGGCATATTCGGTGGTGCGGTGACGCAGTGGTTTCCCTATTGGGGCAAGGTGTTTCCGCTGGAGCCGTTGTACTGGAAGATGTACATCAGCTTCGGCATGCTGTTCGGCGCCTTCGTCGGCGCATTGATCTCCGGCGAATTCTACCTGCGCCTGCCGCGCCACCTGGGTGAGTGGACCATGATCACGATTGGCGGCCTGCTTATGGGCGTCGGCATTCGCCTTGCCTTCATCTGTAACGTCAGCACCTTCTTTTGCGTGACGACGCAAATGAATCTCGCAGGCTACCTTGCAGTGACCGGCATCCTTGCCGGCGCCTGGGTCGGCACGCAAATCTACAAGAAATCGCTGGGTATGTGAACGCGTTTGTAGCGCGCCTCGCCCCGAGGCAGACAGCAACCGCGGATGGACGACTCGTAGCGCTGGAGATGAGAAAACGATGACGCCCCTCGGAGAAGCGATTGCAGCCTTCCTATTCGGCACATTGGTCGGCATCCTGGTGCAGCGCAGCCGGTTCTGCAACGTGGCGGCGCTACGCGATGCGATGTTGTTTCGCAGCTATCGCAGTACCAAGGCGCTATTGATCGCCATGATGATTCTGACCTTCCTGTTCACCCTGGGAATGACCTTCGGTGTGGGTCACCCGGTCCAGTTCGACGCAGGTGCAAACACCGCCATCGGCCTGTTTCTGTTCGGCACGGGGATGGTCATGGCCGGTGCATGCACCGTAGGGACCTGGGTGCGGGTTGGAGAAGGCAATATCGGCGCGCTCTGGGCGCTCATTTTCACTTTCATCGGCATGTTCGGATTCTCCATGCTGTTCAACGTTATCCACTGGCCACCGGCCTACGACCTGATGGACCACAAGGTGCACCTGGAGAGCCTGCAGTTCGGATTCGCCAACGCGCGTACGCTGCAAGACGAGACCGGTATCCCGGCAGTTGTGTTCGGCCTGGTGCAGGTCAGCGTCCTGGCGTTGTTCTATCGCGCGATTCTCAGGCGGGAGGCGCGTCAGCGGGCTGCTCAGCGGTCGGCGGCTGCCGCCGCGACCGCGGCCGCAGTACCGGCACCGGATATGTCGAGTGCGGCTGAGCAGACTTCAGTGCCGGCGGTCCGGCATGCCGGTCGAGCCGACGGATCGGTCTAGTGAGTACGAATCTGTGCCCCTGTGGGGCTATCGATTTGGATTGAATGAAGCCAAGAAAGTGAGGGCAGTGGCCATGGGTCTGTTCGGCAAGAGCAAGCAGGTAAAGGACGAGGGTTCGGCGGCGCTTTCCACCGTGGATGTGCCTGGGGTGGGAACGCTGGCTATCACACGGCAGGTCAATTGCCTGGGCGATAGCTGCCCACGCCCTCAACTGCTCACCAAAAAGGCGCTAGGTCAGGTCAACGACGGTGACGTCGTGGAGGTTCTCATCGACAACCCCAGTTCGGTCGAGGCGATACCGCCCATGATGGTTGAACTGCAAAGCACGCACCTGGCGACCATCAAGGATCCGCGGCAGTGGCGTGTGTACGTCCGCAAGGGCGCCGCATGATCTGGCGTATCTACATCTACGGGATGGTGACCGTCCTCGCGCTGGCGACCATCGGAAGCTTCGCGTACCTGACGTTGGACCCGCCGGCGCGCCTTGCGCGCACGGCCTATGGGCTGAACCGATTCACAACACCCCAGGTCATCCTGCCGTCCACCGCCGGCCAAGAAGCGGCTGCCGCGCCGCGAACCATTACGGTGGACGCGCTCATTCGCGCCTACCAACGCAACGCCACGGGTGCGGACTCGCACGATCATGTCGGGCATAACGCTCCATTGGCGTCCCGGGGTTGCTAGACAGGAGGCTCAATTGGGATGACCACGCCCGCAGTACTCGTTCTGGTGTTCTTCGTGACGACCTTCCTGCTGTTGTACGCGATTCTCTTCAAAAGTTGAACCGGGAGGTCGGCATATGATTTCCTTCCACGAAATCCGTCTCGCGCTGATCTATATGACGCTCACCCTTGCAGTGGTGGTCGGCGTGCTGGCCATTCCGTTTCACTACTGGGCGCAGAGCCCGCAGCAGATCACCCAGGCCGACACTCCCAAACCTGCGGTAGCGCTCGGCAAGGTAGGGGTTCAGGTCAACGGCCAGACGCGGCAAATGACCGTTCAGGAGCTGTTGTTTGACTACATGGCCGGCGAGGGAGGCACACGGACACCCGGGGCTGGCTCCGCAGCTGCGCTCCGCGCGCCACGCGGTTGTTAGTCACCGCCACCGGGGGTGTGCCTTGCCTATAAAACGAGCGCGTATCAGGAGGGTGCAATGCAGATACGGCAACAGCGGGTCCCAGGCATGATTCCCATCATGTGCCGGTGGGTGTGGCCGTTCATGGTGATAGCGGCGCTCGTCCCTGGTGTTGCCCCTGCAACGGGCTACCCGGACGCGGCACTGATGGCGACCTACAGTTGGCTGCAAGGGCAGCAGCGCTCGGGCACCCTGCAGATCATCGACGTCAGGGAACCGAACCAGTTCGCGCTGCTGCACATACCGCACGCGGTCAATGTACCGTTTTCCGAGCTGCGGACGCCCGACAACGGGCCGCTCACAGCGGCGGACTACGCCCGCGTGTTCGGCGATCATGGCATCCACCCCGGTGGCGTCATCGTCGTCTACGGCGACCCAGGCTCCTTTGACGTCACCTACACTCTGTGGGCACTCAACTACGTCGGCTTCGACAATGCACGCGTCTACTTCGGCGGGATCCAGGACTGGATAGGGCACGGGGGAGCGGCGGCCCGTGGAGGGGGCGCCACCGCCCACGGCAGCTTCCAATTCACCCAGGATCCGTCGGTGCGAGAGACGACCGGCGCCCTGGTGCAGGCGCTCAAGACAGGGAGTGTGGTGCCGGTTGATGCGCGCACCAGCGCTGAATTCAACGGCACGGACATACGCGCGCTGCGCGGAGGGCATATCCCGGGAGCGGTGAACATCGACTACACCCAGGTCTACCGGAGCGGCAATCCGCAAACCGGCCGCCTCAAGGATCCAGATGCACTGAAGAAGGTTTTCCGGAACCTTGATCCGAACGCGCACTATGTCAGCTACTGCCAGACCGGCGTACGTGCCAGCATGCTGTACTTCACCATGCGGCTCATGGGCTTCCGGCATGTCGCGCTCTATCCGGACTCGTGGCAGGTCTGGGGCAGCACAAGCGGCTTGCCCACCGCAGACACGAGCTACATCGACATCCCTCGCATCACCGGAGCGGTCAGCGCCAATGCCGGTCGCGTGGACGCGCTCGAATCCCTAGTAGGCAATATGGTGGCCAAGCAGGACAAAGGTGGAGGATCCGCCTCCGCGGTGCGCCCGGGTTTGGTCTATGGGGCGTATATTGTGGCCGGACTTGCGCTGCTGTTGGGCGTCGCGGGACTGGCCCGCCGCCCCGGATCTTGAAGCTATGGTAGCCAACGCGTCCTTGAAGAAGCTGGCACTGCTCGTGACGTCCGACCGCTACCTTGACACCGTCAAGGGCGTCTTCGCGCAAACCGGCAAGGAAAACATTGAGCTCGCCTGTTTTCTGACCGGTGGAGGGGTGCGTGCTCTGCGCGACCCGGATTTGCTCGCAATGGTGCGCAGGGGAGTCGCGTGCGTGGGCGTATGCGAGCTGAGCTGGGAGCGTGAACATATGGGCGAGCGCCTTGAGGACATCGCTTACGGCAGTCAGTACCAGAATTCGCAGTTCGTCGCATGGGCGGACAAAGTCTTGGTATTGTGAGGGGCAGCGTGCATGGCACAGACCAAGCAGGTGGCGGTTCTGGTGCGTCGCGACCAAGCTGAAGCGTTGCGCGTCGCAGCGGGGCTCACCCTGGCCGGCAATGGCGTCGACGTCTACGTGCTGGACCGGCCATTGGCCGACACTGAGGGGGTGCGCGAACAGATGGAGGTGATGGATCTTGCGGACATCACTCCCATCAGCGTAATCGAAGGGGATCGTTCGCTGCCGTACGTAGTAGACGCGCAGACCCTGGCCGAACGGATTCTCGCCTATGACGTGGTAATTGCTCTGTGACAAAACGGGCGGCGGGGAATGAGGGGCAATCGATGAAGGTGCTGCATCTGGTTCGGGAGGCCGAGGACCTCACGGAAGTCGTCCGTCGCGTTGTGGACGCAGTGGGGCAGGGACATGTTCAGGAACTCATCTGCCTGTCAGAGCGCGACGGGGACGCCGACTTCGACGCGCGGCTGCTGCAGGCGGTGGCCTCTTCCGACCGGGTAATTTGCTGGTAGGGGGTTCCGCCGCCGAGCTCCAAGGGGCGATGGATGGAAAAGTCCGTGTTTCTAGTCATTCTTGCCTGCCTGCTGTGGGCGACGCCGTCGTTTGGCGCCGCGGCAGCATCGCCCGATGACGCGGACAGTGCATGGGTCGCCAACGCAGTGCGCCTTGTGCACGCCGCCGTGACCGGTACCGCCCCCATCGCCGACTTCCGGCGCCAAGTGGTCGACAGTCGCAAGAGGCTGCGTCGCATCTTTCTTGCGAACATGGGCAAGGGCTCCGGCACGCGGCGTGCGCTGCACATGCAGATGTTGGTTCTGAACTCGCTGTTGCAGGCAGCCGCTAGTTGCCATCAGGGCGGCACGGTGAGCTGTCCGCCCACTTTGATTTCTCAGCTGATCAACGAACGCGACATCGTTCAACGGCTCGCAGGCAAGGCTGAAACACCCGACCGGGGAGCGGGGTTATGATTGACGCGCTTGGCAGAATCGGTCCTGCAGCGTCTTCCATTTTGCTGGAGGCCGGGTTCTGGATCCTCGCCAGCCTGTTGGTCGCTGGGCTCTTCCACGAGTTTATCGATACCGATCGAGTGCAGGCGCTCATGCGCCGTCGTCGCGGTGCCGCGTTGGCCGCTGCGCTGGGGCTGGGCGCCCTGCTGCCCATTTGTAGCTGCGGCGTCGTCCCGCTGGCGGTCGGCTTCTACGTCGGCGGGATGAGCGTGGCCGTGGTGATGACGTTCGCCGCGGCGACGCCGATCATCAATCCGGCAGCGGTGTTGTTGTCGTATGCGCTGCTGGGCCCGCAGCTGACCATTGCGTACCTGCTCTTCGGCTTGACCGTGCCATTACTCTGCGGCGTGCTGGCCGAGCGTTTCGGAGACCCCCGTTTCAACGCCGTGGCGGAAGGCTTGCGGCCATGCGGGTGCTGCGGTGCGGGTGAAGGGACGGCGGCAGCGGCATTACCGCCCATTGGTGCACGCGTGGTGCGTGCCTTGCGTTGGGGGCTGCTTGACCTCGGGCCTACCCTGGGCCTTTACCTGGGCGTGGGAGTGCTGCTGGCCGCATCGGTCATGGCCTTCGTGCCCTCTGCCTGGATCACCCACTATCTGGGTGGCACCTCCCCTCTGCTCGCGTTGGTGCTGGTGGCGCTGTTCGGCGCAGTCATCTACGTCTGCGCAGTCGGTCACATCCCGCTGGTCGCAACCCTGCTCAGCGCGGGGGCCAGCCCAGGCGTGGCGATCGTGTTTCTTGTCACCGGCGCGGTCACCAATCTTCCCGAGCTGTTGGCCCTGCATAAGGTGATCGGGCGCCGTACGGTAGTGGTCTATGTCACCACCATGGTGCTGAGTTCCATCGCCGCAGGGTGGCTGGTAGACCTGTGGCTGTTGCCCGGCTATCGCTCGCCCCTGGAGCCGTTGCGGAGTCTGCAGTGGGGTGATATCGCCCAGCGGGTGACGCCCATCGTGCCGGCGCCTCTGGCGTTGTTTGGCGCGCTGACGATGGCAGTGTTGATCGCGTGGGGGATGGGGCGTTGGCTCGTTCAACGTCTGCCCGGGGCTCAGCGCGCCGCCGCCTAGCGAAGGAGCGCTGCGCGTGTCAGCTGTGCCGAAAGGGCATCGCCCTCAGCAACCAGACGTTTACTTAGCCGGGCTCCCGGGACCACGCGATGCAAAATGCATTGCGAACCAGCGGTGCGGCATCTCTGCAACCAGCTACGGGCTCGAGGGAGCCTGACGGAGGACACGCAACTCGCTTGTTCTGAATGAGGAACTTCTCAATCTGGGCGACTGGCATGGTTGATGCTAGCCACATTCATTGTAAGCATCCAGGCAGCAGAAGCATAACCCGAGGCTTGCGCGTCGGTACCCCAGGGTAGCCCCGCCGACGAGTCCGACAGGGGAGGAGCAGACGATGAGCGGCAAGAACGCTGGTACTGATCGAGTCAACCACGGTTCGCGCCCCCGGATACTCGCGCTGGCGGTAGCCGCGGCGCTGAGCGTCGGGCTCGGAGGCTGCAACAGCAATACCGCTAATCCTTCTGCGACTAGTACATCCACGCCGACGACGGGCACCGCATCGCAACAGTTTCTGTACGCGTTCTATGCGGCCAACGCCGGGGCGGGACCCTACAAGGTGGCACGGATCAACCTCAATACCCTCTCCATGGAGACGGACGCCGAAACGGACTTCAGCGCCAGCGGAGGATCGCATAAGAATTACTTTTATGACGGCGACGTGTGGATGGACAGCGGAGAGCAGGTCTTTGGCCTGGACCCCGACACCCTCAAGGCCGTGCCGCGGGCCGTCTACCCCTCGGTGCAGGGCAACCGACAGGGGAATGTCGGTTCCGGGCTGGTCAATACCAAGAGCTTGTCGGGAGGTGTGGTCGGCACCACCAATCCTTTGCCCAAGAGCCTGCAGGGGTTGTCCTCCGCCCAAATCACACAAGATCTGCAGCTCACCAGCATCACGCCCGCACAGTCCCAGTCGACGCCGTTCTGCATGCTCCATCACGCCTTCAGTGCCAATGGCAGCTCCAGCATGCTCCGCGCCCTCTCCAACACGGCAACACCGTTCTACGACATGGGCTGGACACCGGTGGGCATCGAGTCCACCCCGGACGGCAAGATGGCCATGATCGCCGTGCGCATCGGCGACTTCATCCTCTTCCTGGACACCGATCCGACCTCGCCGAACTTCGGCCAACCGGTGCGTTTCGTGTATCCCAATTACGGCATCGTGAAGGATCAGACCAACGCCGTAGTGGGCACCTTCACCACGCCCATGTCGGGCACAGGCGCCGCGCCCGGACTCCCCACGGGCACGCTGCTGAGCACAGACGCCGGAAACTACCGGCACGTACGCTACAGCTCCAGCGACCCGTCCGCCGGCGAGACCTACATCGAACCCTGCGATTCCACCCTGCAACTGACCCCATCGGGCGTGGCATGGTCATGGGCGCCGGACGTGGATGCCGACATCCTCACCGGCGTAAATGTGAGCCAGATCAATGGCGCCAATCCGGGCGGGGCCGTCTACAACGTACCGGTGCCGGTCGTGAAGTCGGCCGGCTTCTCCAACAGTGCCATCGCTGCCGGACCGTGGATGGCCTCCCTGGAGAACGACCAGATCGCGTTCAACGACCCCCAGGGCAACAGCGTGGCGCAGCCGCTGCTGATGAGCGTGCAATATGAGGGGGAGAACTCCGAAGGTACCTGGAACGTCACCGACCCCAGTCACGTCTATGAGATCCAGCGTACCTACAAAAACCTCGCCAACGTCATCGACCCGACCGACGCGAGCAACCCGACCACCGGCTTCACTCCCGGCACCACGACCACCGATGCTGTCGCCGATCAGGGCTACTTCCAGAATAACGCGACCTACTACGTCAAGATCGATTATTCCAAGTCCAGCGGCGTGGCGCCGCAGGACGTGGCCTATGTCTACCACTCCCTGGCTGTGGACGACGGCACGGGGCTCAGCAAGACGAGCACCACCACCGGCTACCTGGCCAAGGCTAACGCCTCGGACCCCGGGCCGCAGTTCCTGCTCAACGGACTGCGCGGCCGCCCCAGCAGCACCGAGGCGAACATCGCAGAGCAGACCGGCAGCGGCCCTCAGACCGTATCGCTGAGCAGCGAGATCTGGCTAAACGACTTCGTGGGCGCCGACGGGTTGCAGATCCAGGACCTGCGCGCCGGGCCCCCATTCCTGATCACGCAGTACTTCAATTACCCGACTGCGTTCTATGGCTGGATGTCGCCCAGCGGCAAGTACTACGTGCAGGTGATCAACGGCGCGGTGCGTTTCATCGACACCAGTACCAAGAACATCGTGAAGACCCTCGATCTGCCGGGACCGGCCAGCGGCAATCTCGCCTTCGGCAGCTACCAGGCACCGATAAGCACCAGCACCTCAACAACCACCGGCGGGGGGAGCTCTTCGTCCAGCTCGTCCTCCAGTGGCAGTAGCGGTACGGGTGCACTGCCTCCTCCACCAAATCCGTGCGCGAATCCTTGAGATCGGTAAACAAAGTCGTGTGCGGAATTGGGATCTCACGGCGGGCCCGGAAGGGCTCGCCGCTTTTTTTTGGACCGCTGCCGTCGCGGATCGGTGATCGAGCTGCGCTACACTACTGTTGGTATCCGTGGTACCGAGAGGGCGTTACGATCGCGCGGGGCAAGGGGAGGGGACCGGACATTGCGCTGGCTAATCGATCTGCGTCTCGTGACAGTCCTCGTCATCACCAGTGTGGTCTACGGTTGCGGCGGTAGCGGAGGCTCTACCTCCTCGGCGCCCTCGCCAGCACCTGTTCCCATGGGTGATCCGCTGTTCGCGGATCAATGGGACCTTCAGAACACCGGACAGCTTGGTTTCATCGGCGTGGATCTCAATGTCGTCCCGGTGTGGAGCGCCGGCGACAAGGGGGAGGGAGTCACCGTAGCGGTGGTGGACGACGGCCTGGAGATTGCCCACCCGGACCTGCAGGCCAACGTGGTGCCGGGACTCTCATACAACTACACCAACGGCAGCAACGATCCCACGGGCGGGGAGCACGGCACGGCGGTGGCTGGCATCATTGCGGCACGCGACAACAACAATCTCGGGGGGCGGGGTGTGGCGCCCCGGGCCGGCCTGGTAGGCTATGACGCCGTTGCCGACCCGACCGACGCGAACCTCGAGGATGCGATGGTACGCAACGCCCCATCGATCGCGGTCTCCAACAATAGCTGGGGTAACCCGGACGGAACCGGACTGCTCCAGAACGCGCCGCCCGGATGGCAGCAGGTCATCGATCAGGGCCTTGGCACCGGCCGCGGCGGCCTGGGGACCGTCTACGTGTGGGCGGCGGGCAACGGAGCGACGGAGTTGGGGGCCGGCGTCAGCGCGACGCCGACGACCGTGGACAACGCCAACTACGACGCCTTCACCAACGCCCATGGCGTGATGGCCATCTGCAGTGTGGACAGCGCCGGCAACCAGGGCAAATGGACCAGCGGTCCGCTGGCGGGTTATCCCTACTCGGAGCCGGGCGCCAATCTCTGGGTATGCGCCCCCGGCGGTGGCCAGGACGAGGGCATCACCACCACCGACCGTTCAGGGGCCGCCGGCTACAACGACGGAAACAGCGCCAACGATTACGCCGACCCGGACTATACCCGCAACTTCGAGGGCACCTCTGCGGCTGCGGCCATGGTGTCCGGCGTGGTGGCTCTGATGCTGCATGCCAACCCGAATTTGAGCTGGCGCGACGTGCAGATCATTCTGGCCGGCAGCGCGCGCATGACCGATCCGGCGGACCCCGACTGGCATACCAATGCCGCCGGTTACCACTACAATCCTAAGTATGGTTTCGGACTGGTGGACGCCGACGCCGCTGTGGCCTTGGCGCAACGCTGGACAGACGTGGGCCCGGAAGTCTCCTATCTCAGCGCGGCCTCGGCGCCCAATGTGGGGATCCCCGACAACAGCCCCACCGGCGTGAGCAATACGATCACGGTGAGCAATAGCAACATCTCGTCCCTTGAGTGGGTGCAAGTGACCTTCACCGCGACCTCGAGCGCGCCGCGCGACCTAACGGTAACGCTGACACACCAGGGAACGGTGAGCCAGCTGGCGGTGGCCCACAACTGTCCGAACACGGGCTCCTGTTCAGCCTATAACGGCTGGGTATTCGGCTGCGCCCATGATCTTGGCGAGGCGGGCGACGGGCCGTGGACCCTGCAGGTGGTAGACTCCCATACGGGGACCAGCGCGGATACGGGTACCTTCCAGTCATGGCAACTGAAGCTCTATGGCCACTGAACGCCGGCGCCGGTCGAGGGTGCCGGCCGTGAATCGAACGACATATTGCGGCTGTGCGCGGCGGGGCCTAGCGCTGGTGCTGCTGTGGGCCTTGGGGGGGTGCGCCGTCTGGGCAGCGGGGTTCGGCCAGCCCTATATTTGGCACGAGGCAGGTCGTGTGCATGAAGTGTGGGTTGATCCCACCCTGGTGGCAGAAGTCGCACACGGGGGCCGCGGCGCCGCGATCACCGCCAGCCCCCCTACAGCGATACCCGGGTTGACACCCGCGGCCAGTCCCTGGCGGGGCGTGCGGCTGTGGCGGCTGCGGGCGGGGCAAAATGCCCTACAGGCGCTCGCCACTTTGAATGCTGCCGCCAGCGCCTCTTTCATGCCCGTGTTTCGCGATGCTCCCGATTCGCGCGCGCCCATGCGTCTGCTGGGTCAGGAGCTCATCGTGACGTTCCGTTCGGACTGGGATCGCGCGCGTGTCGTGCAATGGGCGGACAACCAGTCCCTCACCGTGGTGCGCAAGATGCCCGTGGGCCAGCAAACATACCTGCTGCGCGCATCGCAGTCTGGTGTACAACTTCTGGGGCTTGTGAAGCGCTTGGACGAAGCGGGCACCGTGCAAGCTGTCTATCCCAACTGGCGACGTGCAGTGACGGTGCGCTAGCCCGCCGTACCGAGGTGCGAGGCGCAGGTGAAACGGTTTCGGCAGTTTCGATGGATCGTGGTGCTGGCGGTTGCGGCGGTGGCGCCTGCGTTATCGGTTGCGTGGCTTGCGGATCACGGGCGCTGGCCCTGGCAGCTCCCTGCTGTCGGCAGCCCTGTGCACGGGGATTCGGTACAAGCCTTTCTCAAACAGTTCTGGGCCAGCCCCATTCCGCCACAGGGAGCGCCGCCGGCGAGCTACGGCCCGTATACAACCTCTTTGGCTCCCCGTGCCTGCGGCCGGTGTCATGCGTCGCAATATCGCGACTGGCGCACGAGTCTGCACCACGCCGCCATGGGACCGGGCATCCAGTGGCAGTTTCATGTAATGAACCAGCGCGCCGCCAACGCGTGCATGCGCTGCCACGCGCCGCTGGCGGAGCAGAAGGCACTGACTGCCGCCGAGCTCAAATGGCCCAACGTACCCCACACCCCGCGGCCAGCCTACGTGCCGGCCGACCTGGCCCATCAGGGATTGGTGTGCGCCGCCTGTCACGTGCGCAATCAGCGCCGTTTCGGCCCGCCTCCGCGGCCAGGTTGGCCGGCGGGCAATACTCCCGGGCTGCCCCATGGCGGGTTCACCTCCAGTACGGCGTATCAGGACAGCCGCTTTTGCGCCGCCTGTCACCAGTTCGGTCCCGGCGGTGCCGAGCTGAACGGCGTCCCGTTGGAGAACACCTACCGGGAATGGCGTGCCAGTCACTACGCCCGTGAGGGCGTCACCTGCCAAAGCTGCCACATGCCGGGCGGACGTCACCTTTGGAGGGGAATCCACGATCCTGCGATGGTCCGCAAGGCGGTGCATATCGTGCTCCAGGTACAGCGGCTGGGCCCTGATCGTGCCCATGCCAGTGTCCAGGTGACCAACAGCGGTGCGGGTCACGATTTTCCGACCTATCTGGTGCCGCGGGTCACCGTCGTCCTGGAACTGTTGGGCGTAGACGGCCGTGTGGTGCGCCGCCTTGCCAGCCGTGCCATTAGTCGGCACGTCAACACCGCGCTCACCCATCAAGACTCGGATACGCGCCTGCCACCCGACGGCCAGCTCGATTTCGGCGCCGGGTTCGCGGTGACGCCGGGGAGCACCCGGCACGTCCGGGTGCGCCTGATGGTGGACCCGGAGGAGTGGTATGTGCGCATGTACAGCGGCATGCTCGCACGCTCCGATGAACTGCCCGCAACGGCCCTGCCGTTACTGCGTCGGGCGCTGGCGCGGGCACGCTCCGAGGTCTTCGAGGCCTATCACGCCGCCGCTGCAGTACCCGCCCCCGGTCACCCGCCTACCACCGTTGCAAATTGAGCACCAACGCGTGCGCCACCCAGTTTCTGCAACGCTGGCGGATACGCAGGAAGGATTCTATGTAATTGTTTATACGATATATTGTCTAGTGGCACGCAATCTGCTTGCTGACCAGTCGAGGGGTATACCGATGATCAGGCGCTCGGTTCTTTGGATGGTGGGATTGCTGTCGGTGCCGGCGCTGGGGCTCGGGGCCAATCGCCCAGCTACGGCAGGGGAGATCGCTCCTAGCAGCAATGCCCGGGGGGCGGCACTGCCGACCATCGTCCGGCACGCCAACGCCAACAAATCCTCGGGCCCGCACCTGCGCTTTGGGGGCAGCACATGCATGTGCGGTCACGGTCCCAATGAGAAGCAGATCGAGGCCGCCGCCAAAGCCCGCGCCAAGAACGCCGCGTCGAAGGAGGACGGTGGACTCCATTCCAAGAATTGAAGCACACCACCAGGGAGGTCGTAGCAGACATGATCAACAAGCCATTTCAACGTCTCTTCGGACAGTTGCGCCGCATGGTCGGCGTTACCGCGGTAATCACGATCGTGTCACTGGTCTCGACTCTGGTAGGTGTCACGTGGGTGGCGTACCGGGATCATCATCAGCACAACGCCGTGGCATCGGCCTCGACTGACACACCGTCTCATCGAAACGTTGCAGACGCAACCGACGGCTGGGGAAAGGAAGCAATTGCGCTGATCCACTCCGACCTGTTCGCCAGCATCGGGATCACGCCCGCGAATGCCTGTGGGATGGGCGCAACCTCCTGCTACAAGTGCCACAATGGCACGCAGGCCGAGGCGCCGGACACCAAGCCCTGGCACGTCCAGCACATACCTGTCAATTACTCCTGCAACGGCTGCCACCAGGGCAACCCCCGGCTCATGAATAAGAGCATCGCGCACTCGGGCATGCTGCCAAATCCGCTGACAAATACCCAGGAGGCCTGTGCGGCCTGCCACACGGATGCGAGCAAGCTCTCCAAATACGTTGCCAGCTACAAGCAGATCTACGACAAGAAGGACTAGTGCCATGACAACGAGAACGGTTTCTGCGACAGCGCAACCGGCCTTCCGTCGGCGGCTGGTTCCCGTACTCCTCGGATCGGCGGCAATCCTGGCGGCGGAAATAACGACAAGCCCGGTCGTCGCCGGCCCAACAATTCCGATGGGCAAGGAAGGCTCGCTTTCGATTTCCTACTTGACCCAGATGTGGACCCAATACAAAGGGTACAGCTCGGCCATCAACAACAGCGCGACCACGCAGTTCTTTCTGCGGCGGAACCGCTTGCAGTTCGCCGGTCAATACAACAACTACTTGGGTTTTTATGTGCAACTCGATGCACCCAGCGACAGCAAGAACGGAACCCTGAACCACAACGTGATCTTTCGCGATTCTTACCTGACTTTCGATTACACCGATGCGCTGCGTTTCATCGGCGGAAAGTTCAAGCAGACGTTTACCCGCGAAAACCTGGAAGACTGTTTTGGGCCGTTGACTTTGGATCGTGCAGAGACGCTCGCGTACACGCCGTTCGGCGGCACGCGTGACACTGGTGTTGCCATGTGGGGGAACTTGGACAACGCCCGCTTCCAGTACCGACTCATGGTGGCTGATGGGCGCAACGACGCCAGCGTGATGCCCAAACACCTGCCGCGAATCACAGCGCGTGTGGACGTGAGCTTGCTGGACCCGGAGTACGCCTACGGCTACGAAGGGACCTACCTGGGTACCAAGAAGGTGCTGACCATCGGCGCTGCGTACGATTTCCAGAAAGACGTTGCGTATGCGGACTATCCCGACCGCAAGGATCAGGTGAACTACAAAGCGTGGACCGCGGATATTTTCTGGGAAGAGCCGTTTTCTAGCGGCACCTACACGTTCTCCAGCGCGTACATAAAATACAACACCGGCAATGCGATCAACCAGAGCCCCGATCCGTCGCTTCCCGTCAACAGCCAACTCTCGGGATACTACGTGAAGGGTGGATACATGTTGCCCTTCCGCGTCGGCCTCGGACGTCTGCAGTTCTTCGTTCGTCACGAGGACTCCAATTACCACCTAAAATCCGGTCTTTATGACCAGTTCTGGAACAGCGGCGGGTTCAACTATTACATCAACGGGCAGGACCTCAAGATAACGGGGGCCTATGCCCAGATCGACTTCAAGCATCCGAGCCCCACGGATCCGGCGCTGCAGGATTACAATCAGGCGACCTTGGAACTGCAGATGATCTTCTGATATTGTGACCGAACAGGCCTGAAGCGGCGTTCGACTGCCAAGGGCGTGGTGACCCGACCTCGAAGGGGAACCGGATGGCGGTGAAGAGCAACGAGTCGACCCCAGAGTCCGCGCCGGCGGAATTCAGACCGGTCAACTCGAGGTGGCCGTTGGTCGGTGTAACGGCATGGGCCGCCGGCGGTTTGGCCGCGCTGGTAGCCGTGTTTCTAGTGTTGTCCCTGCTACTCCCCGAGACCATAGCCGCGGGCGGACGAGTGCTTCTCGCCGCTTCCACCGCCGCTGTGGTCGTGCTGCTGTATGTGCTGCACAGCTATCGGCGCACCCTAGAGCGACTTCAACGGGGCATCCGCGAGGCCGAGGACGGCGTGCTGAAGCCGGTATCCGGAGCTGTGCCTCGCGACGGATTCCTGCGTCAGTTCATGGCCGACTACAATCGCGCCGTCACTACGCTGGGCGCCATGTTCGCCGAGGTCGAAGAATGCCAGAATCGTGTCCTCGGCGAACGCAATCGCATGAACGTGATTATCCAGAGCCTCCCGGGGGCGCTGCTGGGCGTCAATGACGAGTTGCGCGTCAATGCGGTCAATAAGCTCACCGAGGAGTACTTCGGACTGAGTGACGAGCGCCTGCTAGGGCGCAATCTGTTCGATCTGATCGCGGTGAATGAGAGCGACCGTGCACTCCTTCGCGATGCATTTCTCTATAAGCGCGAAGTCGCCAACCAGGAACTCAACCTGCAGGTGCGCGGCCGCCTGCGCTGGTTCAGCCTCAACTTGTCGTTCCTATCCGAGGAGGACTTCGACCTCGGCGCCGTGCTGACCCTACAGGACATCACGGACTACAAGCACCTGCAGGAAAGCGTAAACAGTCGCGAGAAGCTGGTCGCCATGGGTCAACTTGCCGGCGGCGTGGCTCACGAGTTGAACACGCCGTTGGGCAATATCCTCGGGTACGCCCAGATGCTGCGCAGCGGCGGCGCGAAGGATCCCCGCAAGAGCGAACACTATCTGCAGGTTATTTGCGACGAGACCAAACGCTGTTCGCGCATCATCGACGAACTGCTGAGCTATGCACGCAAGGATAAGTGTGACGATGACTACTGCGACCTTAACCACCTGGCCAACGAGGTGGTTGAGACGCTGTTGAACTGCAGCATGAAACGCTACAACATCGAGGTGTCCATGCAGCTCGATCCCCGTGCCCCCACCGTCACGGTCGGATCTGGTCACGTGGACATCGTGCTCGTTAACCTGCTCCTGAACTCCATTCATGCATTGCAGGGCGTCAGCTCACCGCGCATCGTGATTGGCACTCGATTGGAGCCGGGGGCGAATATCGCCACCCTTTCTGTTGAGGACAACGGTCCGGGCGTGCCGGAGCCCATCCGCAGCCGGATTTTCGATCCATTCTTCACCACAAAGGAGGTCGGGGAGGGTACCGGGCTCGGGTTGTCCATCACCCAGGCTATCCTGTCTAAGCACGGCGGACACGTCAAGTACGACGACAGCTGCGCGCAAGGGGCGCGCTTCGTCGTAAAATTGCCTGCTGCCAGGGTGGTCGCGACCGGCACCACGTAGTTTCCCCAATACCTTAATGAGTGACAGCGAAACCGATCTGTCTCCGGCCATCCTTATCGTGGAGGACGATGCGACCATGCGTAACTTGGTCGCGGACGTACTCGCGCCGATGGAAGTACCGATCGAGATGGCCGCTAATGGGCAAGTGGCGCTCGATCTGTTGGAAACCCGAGAGGTGGCGGTGGTGGTGACCGACCTGCGTATGCCGGGCGTGGACGGTATGAACGTGCTGCATTTCGCCACTGCATGCAATCCCCTGACCCGAGTCATCATGGTTACCGGATACGCCACGGTGGAGTCTGCGGTGGAGGCGCTCAAGAACGGCGCCTATGACTACATACGCAAGCCCTTCGACAATGCCGAGCTTTATCACACTGTCAAGCGTGCGATGGAGCATTTCGAGCTCAGCTGGGAAAACATGCGGCTGCGCGAGGAGAACCGCAGCTACCAGGACGACCACGGTTTGATCGGGCGTTCACAAGTCATGGCCGGTGTCGAAAGACTCATCGATGCCGCCGCAGGATTCAGCTGCAGCGTGCTCATCACCGGCGAGAGCGGCAGCGGCAAAGAGCTGGTCGCGAGGCATATACACCGCCAAAGCGTGCGGCGCGATCACGGGTTCGTGGTGCTCAACTGTGCCGCGCTGCCGGAAAATATCATTGAGAGCGAATTATTCGGTCACCAAAAGGGCGCATTTACGGGTGCGGATCGAACCAAACCGGGTCTTTTCGAGGAAGCCGACGGCGGTACACTCTTTCTCGACGAAATCAATAATGCGTCGATGTTGCTGCAGGCCAAACTGCTGCGCGTCTTGCAAGACGGTACCTTCTACCGGCTCGGGGACACCAAACCGCGTGCTGTCGACGTGCGTGTGCTTGCCGCCAGCAACCGGCACCTGCCCGACTTGGTCGAAGAGGGGTTGTTTCGTGAGGATTTGTACTACCGGCTGCGGGTGGTGGAGATACAGGTTCCGCCACTGCGCGACCGGCGCGAGGACATCCCGCTACTGACCAATTTCCTGATCGTCAAGATGGCCAAGCGACTCGGCAAGAACGTGAGGGGCATATCTACCGAGGTGCTCAGTGCACTGATGCGCTATGACTGGCCCGGCAACGTGCGTGAACTGGAGAACCTAGTGCAGCGCATGATCATCCTTACCCAAGGCGACCAGATCAACGATCGCAGCCTGTTGCCTCCCGAGGTGTCGCACCCGGACGTGCGTCCCGCCCGCGCGCTGGACTATCTGGTGCCGAAGAGTCTGGAGGAGATGGAGGCCTATTTCATCAAGAAGACACTGCGCGAGGCCGACGGCAACCGTGGTTTGGCGGCCGAGATTCTTGGCATCGACAAGTCGACCCTGTGGAGGAAGATCAAACGCTATGAACTGGAAAAGTAACGGTTGGATCGTCCGCACCGGGTTTGCATCGCTCGCCGCCCTGGTTCTGCTCGCCGCAAGCCCCGCGTCGCAGGCCGCAAGTGGCGACGTGAACCAGCGCCTGGACCGGTTGGAGACACAGGTACAGGAAATCCTGCGCATGCTCAAGTCTCAACAGGGGGGGCAAGGGGAACGCCAGCCCGGAAGCCCCCCGCCAGCGCCGCAGTCGGCGCCGGCGACCACTCAGGTTCGTCCTTCGGTACCCGCCCCGGCTCCGAGCCCGACCACGACACCCACCGAGCCGTCTGCCGGCATGCGTCCCGGCGGTATGATGTACTACTATATCGCGCGCACGGCTCTCGATACGCCCCCACCGGCCGGTCAGGCCCGCTCCAAGGGCGTGATATCCGATGTCCACACATTGTCCTTCAACCCGTCCGACTACGACGTTCCGGACAGCGGCTTCTTGTCGCGCTTCCGCGATCCATCCGAGTATCGCTCGGTCGCGATGCTTCTGGACGGCGAGTACCGGGCGGTGCGCGGCGGCAACTACCGCTTCGTAATCTATCCGAAACCGGCGCGCAGCAACCGTGACATGACGCAGGCTTCCACCACCATGAGCGCTAGGCTGCAGATCGGCGAACAAACCATTGTCCATTTCGATCATACCACCAGTTGGTCCGAGCGCACCGCCGATGTGCGTTTGGCGCCCGGGATGCACCGCTTTCGGCTTTGGGTGGTGGACTACTCTGCAGGCTACGGCGCCAGCCCCATCCATTCTTCGGTGCAACTCGCAGTGAAGGGCCCTGGCGACGCCAGCGCGCAGCCGTTGACCCTCTACGTATCGCAGTGACCGGCCGTGCCGCCTTCGCAGCACTGCTTCTAGTAGCGGTGGCCACCGGCGCCCGGGCCGACGCGACCTTCACCTACGTTCACACGCTGAATCCCCGACTCCGGTCCGGCGCCGTGGTGCTGGACGTGCGCCCGCTCGGCGAGTGCCAGAAGCGCACTATCGCCGGCGCGCGCTGCATGCCAGCCGTGGACTTTCTGGGTCCGCACGGGCGGCTGGTCAGCTTTCGCCATATCCTTTGGCTGCTGGGTTCCGTCGGGTTGTCGGGCACCGAGCAGGTCGTTGTGGTCGGCGATCACGCCGAGGTGCGGGATTTTGTCGCCGGTCTGTTGTATTTGGCCGGACAGCACTCGGTGCAGGTCCTGACCCGTTCGCTGTCCGGGGGCGCCGGTCTTCCCGCCTCCGCGTTCGGTGCGCCGAGCCGTGTTCCGGGGCCGATGCGCAATCCCGTCTATCAGGGACGGGTACGGGACCAGCTCATCGTGTTGCGCGGCGAACTGGCGCGGGACCTGCGCGGTGCGGATCCGCCGGTGCTGCTGGACGGGCGCTCGGAGAAGGAATATTGGGGCATTGACATCCGTGCCCCGCGCGGCGGCCACATTCCTGGTGCGCGTCGGCTACCGGCCGCAACCCTGCGCGCCGAGCTTGCTCAAGGCCACGCGCAAGTGCCTCCCTTGCATGATCCGGTGGCTTACGCCAATGGCCCATTTTCCTCCGTGGCCTACTTCACGCTGCTGCGCGCCGGCACTGGCCTCCGCGCCCGGGTGTACATCGACGGCTGGCAGGCGTGGGCGGCGGACGGTGCGCTGGCGGTGGACTCGGCGACCTACCCGACGCCGGGGGTTTCGCCGGCGTCACACCCCGCCATGCATCCGTCGCCGTCGCCGCCGGCCGGAGTTTCTACACTTGGATGGGTCGCCGTTGGGCTGCTGGCGACACTCGCCGCGCTGATTCTGGTTGGCGTCGGCTTCTTGTGGGGTCGCCGACGCGGACCACAGCGCGCCGCCCGCGCTGTAGTCGCAGTCGCCGTGGCTGGAGCACTGCTGGGTGCAGTGCCACGCACGGGCCTGGCGCAATCGGCAAGCGCCCGGCGTCTCAGCGTGGAATTCGAGATTATGTTGGGCAACGTGCATTTGCTGAACGACCCGCATACCGGTGACTTGCAGCGCAAGGGGTTGCGCGCACGCCTTTCCAGCGCGCTCAGCTACCTGGGAATCACCGCACGGCGGTATCTGGACGAGCGCGGAGTCCAGGACCCGCACTTGCTCGCCCAGGTGGGTGCATTGCGCAGGGCCTATGCGGCAGGACAGATGGAGGCCTTTCGGGCGCTGCTGCAAAGTCTGGTGGACCGTTATCCGGTGGACCTGCGCGGCATCCTACCGCTGCGCGTCACTCCCATGCGGGTGCGTTCCGGGCGCCGACTATACCAGCACATGTGCATGGCCTGCCATGCCGTGTCCGACCCGGCCCAGGAGTATCCGGCGCCCGACCTTTTCCACTGGGCACACATCATGCCGCGCCGGGAGTTTGCCGCGCGCCTGATGGGCGGCGTTGTCGGCAACTTCTACACATCCCTCGAAAATCCCCTATCCGACGAACAACTCGCAAGCCTGTTTGCACTGTTCGTGACTGGAAAGACCACCCACAGCGCGACGGCGCCCGCCGCGCAATCGGCTTCCCAACCCTGACCGACAGCATTGCAAATTGGCGTTCACCTGGATGTGCGACGAGGTAATGCAATCGCGGGAGACGCAGCGACGCCTGTAAGGCATTGTTCGGCCGAGCGGCACCAATTGGCACGGATTCTGCGTTTACTGTTGCCACGCGGTGCCGCACCGGGGGCCGTGTACCACTGGCCACGAGGGCAGTCAGCGATGAGCACGCCGACGGGTTGGAACGTGCATACGATTCTCGTGCCCTTGGACCATTCCGAGGGTTCCCAATGCGCGCTGACGGCAGCGCTCAACGTCGCTCACTGCAACGGTCTGGAGACTGTACATCTGGTGCATGCGGTAGATCCCGACATGTTCGGGGCCGTGAGCGCAGACCTCGACCACTACATGATCGAGCCGCTCATACAGGCCGGCCGGGAGTTGCTTTCGCGCGCCGGAGAACGGGTTCACGGCGCCGGCCTCGAGGCCGTTCCCCAGTTGTTGGAAGATGCGCCGGTTGATGCCATTTTGGATGCGGTAACTTCCACCCATGCAGATCTGGTGGTCATGGCGACGCGCGGCCGCAGCGGACTGCGCCGTATCCTGGGCAGCGTGGGGCTCGGCGTGATTACCTACGCGCCGTGCTCGGTACTTGCAGTGCCGGAAATCCCCGACGACTGGAAGATCCGCCGTATTCTGCTTCCCCTCGATCGCTTCGACGAGGCCCTGGTAACCCCAGTGGTTGAGATTGCGCGCAAACGTAGCGCACAGCTGATCGTGCTTGCCGATAATGACGAGACCCGCGGCGACGCACAAACGGCACTGGATCGTACCGGCGTAAATACACAGGTGCTGCGGACCACGGCAACGATTGCGGAGACCGCACGACACCAAGAAGCGGACCTGGTGGTAGTGCTGCCGGCCGCGTCCACGCACCATAATGTGAAGCTTGACCATCGGGTCCAGATTCTTCTACACGAGCTGCACTGCCCGCTGCTCATCGTCCGGGCTCGCCCATAACACATGGAACGGGAGCATCTTGTCCTGGCATTAAGCCGTCGCGGATAATGCCCGCGAGGCAGGACGATTCGACGTACTGCGCACTGGGCGACGGCCGCGCCGCTTGAACTCCGGTAGCGGCGGTCAGCTCGTTGGCGGCATGGGTAGATGGACCTGAATATAAGCCCCGAACGCACGCATCAGACCGTTGGCCGGAACCGGCGAAAAACGCGGACCGTAGCCTGGGCGGCCATAGCCCGTCCATCTGACACAAGAGATCTTGCGGGCTGCGGGGTGATCCGCGGAGGCCAGTGCCAGATCGGTCACCACCGCGAACGAGTGCATGCCGGTGGTGCGTATGCGGGTCTTCGTGCCGATGACCCGAAAGCTGCCGGAGGACATGCGGTACGGTGTAGAACGCGCGACCTTCAAGTGGATGCCGCACGTATATTCCCAGGCGGCTACCCACCGGCCCGCAACAGGATGCCCGTCGCGAAACCAGAGCGCAGTCGTGTCCGCGGGCACCGTTACAGATTTAGCCAGTGTCAATGTCGTACCTAGCTCCACCGGCGAGAAATCGCGTGCCTGCTCCCGTGATAGCGTCTGGCAGCCGGTGAGCAGCGGAAGCGTCGTCAGGAGCAGCAGGGCGGCGCGTTGCGACGATCCCATCACGATACCCTCCGTGGCAGGTTTACCTACAACTGAGTTAGACGGCGTTTCGCTCGGGGAATTCCATCCCGCACGGGAATTCTGCCGTGCGGTAAGGAGGGCGCGGCTACTGGCATGGCGGTGTGGGCGGCGCGCAGCGGAGGATGCCACTATTACCCAGAGACGGAGCCTCTCTAGATGAACGCCGAACCACCACCAACATCGTAGTTCCCGGGGAATTGGTTTTTGACTCACTCCGAGATTTATCTCACTACCCACCCGCTAGGGACGTGCGAAGCACGAGGTGGGTAGTCCGCGGTGGGCTCACGCCGTCCAGCCCTTGTGGGAGTACCCGCGACCCATATTTTTCCAAGGCGGAGTTTGACGTCCAGGATGGCGCCGGCACTTTTACCGGTGTTTCCGCCTGGGCGCCGCTCTACGGGGAGT
>Ga0307441_1000110_pt1 | contig 34223 bp, 30 predicted proteins | sample SalMarWE160420MG_FD_202149 | JGI IMG/M metagenome (GOLD analysis project Ga0307441, IMG submission 202149) | Salt marsh sediment microbial communities from the Plum Island Ecosystem LTER, Massachusetts, United States - WE1604-20 | ecosystem: Environmental > Aquatic > Marine > Intertidal zone >... | reverse complement strand
TCACCAGCCGCCTGAGCGCCGGCAGCTCGAGGCGCGTCTCGGCGCCGCTCTCGCTCACGCCGATCACGGCCGGTGGGCGGGCGGGGTCGACGCCGCGCGGGTAGAGAAGCTCGCGCGCGTAGGACAGTGTGGCGCCCTCGAACCAGCGCGTCCGCGGCATCGGCTCGGGCGAGCGCACGCGGGTCGCCGGCGAATCGAAGCGCACGCCTGCGAACGCCACGTAGGTGTCCCAGAACGCATCGACGTCGGCCACGCTCCAGGCGTGCAGGGCGTCGTAGTCGGGGATGCTGCGCCCTGCATGCGCCTCGGCGTGCTGCCGGAAGGCGGTCATCGCCGCCTTCGCGACACGCGCCTCCGAGGGCTTCCAGATCGGAACGTCCATGCTGCTTCACCTCGCGGCCCGCCGCAACCGTGCTGCGGCTCCACCGCGGCACCAGTCTAGCGCCGGCGCGGAGGTCGTTCGTCGCCATCGGCGGCGCGTTCGTGGGCCGAGTACACTGCGGACGTGCGACGCAGGCTCCGATCCCGCGCGGCCGCCGGCGGCGAGGCGCCGGCCGCGGCCATCGAGCTGGCGCAGCTGAGGCGCCTGTTGAGCTTCACGCGGCCGTACCGCGTGAGGCTGGTGATCGGCATCGTGGCCGTCGGCGTCTCGAGCGCCTTCGGGCTGGCGTTCCCGCTGCTGATCCGAGACCTGTTCAACGTCGCCTTCGGCCAGCATGCCGGCGCTCCCGGGCTGAATCACATCGCCCTCGTCCTGTTCGGCCTGTTCCTGGCGCAGGCGGCGTTCAACTACGTGCGCACGTACAACCTGGGGCTGGTCGGCGAGGCGCTGGTGGCGGACCTGCGCAAGGCCCTGTTCGGCCACGTCATCGATCTGTCGGTCCGCTTCTTCGAGGCGCGCAAGACCGGCGAGATCACCTCGCGCCTCACGTCCGACATCGGCACCGTGCAAAACGCGGTGTCGCAGGCGCTCGCGCAGTTCGTCAACCAGCTCATCACGCTGGTCGGCGGGGTGCTCGTGCTGCTGGTGCTGAACCTGCGCCTCACGCTGGTGATGCTGGCCATCGTGCCCGCCGTCGTGCTGGCGGCCGCCTACTTCGGCCGCCGCCTGCGACGCATCAGCACCCGCTTCCAGGACGCCGTCGGCGAGGCCAATGCCAGTGCCGAGGAGGCCATCTCGGGGGTGCGGGTGGTCAAGTCGTTCACGGCCGAAGACCTGGAGCGGCGGCGCTACGGGGCAGGCATCGACGTTTCCTACCGGCTGGCGCTGCGGCGCCTGCGGGTGCGCGCCGTGTTCATCCCCACCGTCATCCTGGCCATGTTCACCGGCATCGGGGTGGTGCTCTGGTACGGCGGGCGGCTGGTGCTGGCGGGCACCCTCCAGGGCGGCGACCTGATCGCCTTCCTGCTCATAACGGTCTTCGTCGCGGGCTCCATCGGCTCGTTCACCGGGCTGTACTCACAGCTGCAGGAAGCCCTCGGCGCCTCGCGGCGGATCTTCGAGCTGCTGGATGCCGAGACCGACCTGCCGGAGCCCGTCGAGCCGGTGCACCCGGGGGCGGTGAGGGGCAGGGTGCGTTTCGAGGGGGTGTCGTTCCGCTACGGCGACCGCGGCGACGCCCTCGTGCTGGACGACATCGAGCTCGAGGCGGAACCCGGCCGCGTGGTCGCGCTGGTGGGGCCGAGCGGCGCCGGCAAGAGCACGCTGGCGGCCCTGATCCCTCGCTTCTTCGACCCCATCGGCGGTCGCATCGTGCTCGACGGCGTGGACCTACGTCGATTGTCGACGCGCGAGCTCCGCTCGCACATCGGCATCGTGCCGCAGGAGACGCAGCTGTTCTCGGGCAGCGTGGCGGAGAACATCCGCTACGGCCGCCCGGACGCAAGCGAGGCGGCCGTGATCGAAGCGGCGCGGGCCGCCAACGCCGACGGCTTCATCCGCGCCTTCCCCGACGGCTACGACACGCTGGTGGGGGAGCGCGGCGTGAAGCTCTCCGGCGGGCAGCGCCAGCGCGTCGCGATCGCCCGCGCGCTCCTCAAGGACCCGCGCATCCTCATCCTGGACGAGGCCACCAGCTCGCTCGACAGCGAGTCGGAGGGCTTGGTCCAGGACGCGCTCGAGCACCTCATGCAAGGACGCACCACCTTCGTCATCGCCCACCGCCTCAGCACCGTGCTCGGCGCCGACACGGTGCTGGTGCTCGACGGTGGCAGGATCGTGCAACGCGGCTCGCACCAGGCGCTTCTGGCACAGGGCGGGCTGTACCGCGAGCTGTTCGACCGACAGTTCCGCAACCTCGACGCCCCGCCTACGGCGCCGGCCTGAGCAAAGCCCCAGCGTCGGCCCGGGCGACCCAGACCGGGGTCGGGTACCTTAAACTATTAGGACATGCCGCTCGAAGTCCATTCCTCCTACGAGCCCAGAGGCGACCAGCCGACGGCCATCGAAGGCATCGTGGACGGCCTCGGGGACGGGCTGCGGTTCCAGACGCTGCTGGGGGTCACGGGTTCGGGCAAGACCTACTCGATGGCGAAGATCATCGAGCGCGTGCAGCGCCCCGCCCTGGTCCTGGCGCCCAACAAGATCCTCACCGCCCAGCTGGCCTCGGAGTTCCGGGACTACTTCCCTACCGCCGCCGTCGAGTTCTTCATCAGCTACTACGACTACTACCAGCCCGAGGCGTACGTCCCCGCCCGCGACCTGTTCATCGAGAAGGACGCCAACATCAACATGGAGCTCGAGCGCCTGCGCCACTCCACCACGCGCAGCCTGTTGACGCGCAAGGACGTGATCGTGGTCGCCTCGGTGTCGGCCATCTACGGCCTCGGCTCTCCCGAGGAGTACCAGCGCCTGCACCTCATCCTGGAGGTGGGGCTGAGCGTCGGCCGCGACAGCATCCTGGAGACGCTGGTGACCCAGCAGTACGAGCGCAACGACATCGAGCTGGCGCCGGGCCGCTTTCGTGCACGAGGCGACGTGATCGAGGTCTGGGCCGCCTACGAGGAGCAGCCGCTGCGCGTCGAGCTGTGGGGCGACGAGATCGACCGCCTCACCATGCTCGACCCCGTGACCGGCGACGAGACCGGCGATCTGGACAGCGTCATGGTGTTCCCGGCCAAGCACTACGTCACCCCCTACGACAAGCTGGAGCCCGCCGTGGCGCAGATCGAGAGCGACCTCAGGGACCGCCTGGCGCTGTTCGAGAAGGCCGGCAAGCTGGTCGAGATGCAGCGCCTGCGCGAGCGGACGTTGTACGACCTGGAGATGCTGCGCACGCTCGGCTACTGCAGCGGCATCGAGAACTACTCCCGGTACCTGGAGGGGCGCCGCGCGGGCGAGCCTCCCAACACCCTGCTCGACTACTTCCCGGACGACTTCATCGCGTTCCTGGACGAGTCGCACGTGATGCTGCCCCAGATCCGGGGCATGTACAACGGCGACCGGGCCCGCAAGCAGACGCTCGTCGACTACGGCTTCCGTCTGCCGGCCGCGCTCGACAACCGTCCCCTCAAGGAGGAGGAGTTCTTCGAGCGGGTGGGTCAGGCGGTGTTCGTGTCGGCCACGCCGGCCGAGGAGGAGGCGCGCCTAAGCGACAAGACCGTCGAGCAGGTGATTCGCCCGACCGGCCTGGTGGACCCGCTGCTCACCGTCAAGCCCAGCCGCGGCCAGATCGACGATCTGGTGTTCGCCGTGCGGACGCGCGCTGAACGCAAGGAACGCGTGCTGGTCACGACCCTCACCAAGAAGATGGCCGAGGACCTCACCGAGTACCTGGCCGAGCAGGGCATCCGCGTGCGCTACATGCACTCGGACATCGACGCCGTCGAGCGCCAGGTCATCATCCGTGATCTGCGCCTGGGGCACTTCGACGTTCTCGTGGGGATCAACCTCCTGCGCGAGGGCCTCGACCTGCCGGAGGTCAGCCTCGTGGCCATCCTCGATGCCGACAAGACGGGGTTCCTGCGCAGCGAGCGGTCGCTCGTCCAGACGATCGGCCGGGCGGCCCGCAACGTCAACGGCGAGGTGTATCTCTACGCCGACGAGATCAGCGAGGCCATGCAGGGGGCCATCGACGAGACCAACCGCCGTCGCGACAAGCAGCTTGCCTTCAACCTCGCGCACGACATCACCCCCGAGACGATCCGCAAGCGCGTCTTCGAGGTCATTCGCGGCGAGGAGGCGGAGCCGGAGCAGGCCCCGAAGCTGGATCCGTGGGAACGGGAGCTGCTCTTCGACGACCTCAAGCAGGAGCTCGCCCAGCTCGAGACCGAGATGTGGGCATCGTCCGAAGCGCTCGACTTCGAACGGGCGGCGCAGATCCGCGATCGCATACGCGAGATCGAGGCCCGGCTCGAGGGCAAGAAGGTCAGCGTACCCAGCATCCCCGGGCGCGGCGACCGCGCACGGGCATGAGGCGGTCCGCACGGTTCCAGCCGATGCCGGCCGACCCGGCCGTCACGGGGCCGCTATGGTAACCTTGGAGCCACTGTGACATTCCAGGTCGGCGACAACGTGGTGTACCCATCGCAGGGGGCAGGGGTCGTACAGGAGCTGACCACCCGCGAGGTGCTGGGCGAAACGCAGCAGTACCTCAAGATCGTCTTCGTTCGCGGAGACATGGAAGTCCTGGTCCCGTTGCGAAAGGGCCAGGAGGTCGGACTCCGTCACACCGTCGGAACGGACGAGATCAGCCAGGTGTTCGATGCGCTGGCCAAGGCGGACCTGTCGCTGCCCACGCAGTGGCCGCCACGCTACCGAGCCGAGCAGGACATCCTGGCGGGCGGCAGTGCCTACGATCTCGCCCGGCTCATCGGCGTGCTGGCCAAGCGCGACCTCGAGAAGGGCCTCGCCGCCACCGAGCGCGAGGTGTTGGAGCACGCCAAGAGCATGCTCTCCAGCGAGCTCGCCGTGGTCCAACAGGTGTCGCTCGAAGAGGCGGCGGGCCGGCTCGAGACGTTCATCTCCGAGCGCATCACGTGACGCCCGGCGACCGCCGGGTCGCCGACGACACCGCGACGACCGACCAAGGGGGCGTTCACGCCGAGCGCGGGCGGGACCCGGGCACGCCGGACCGGGGCGCGCCGGGCGGGCAAGCTGCGTCTCTTACGGCGCCCTCGAAGGTGGCGGCGCTGCTGCGCAGGCACGGCCTCACGCCCGACAGGGGCTTCTCGCAGAACTTCCTGGTCGACGCCGCGGTGCTCTCCGCCGTCGTCGACGCCGCCGCGATCGGCCCCGAGGACACGGTGTTCGAGGTAGGCCCCGGCCTCGGCGTGCTCACCAGGGCTCTGGCGGCACGCGCGCGGCGAGTGGTGAGCGTCGAGCTCGACCGGCGCCTGTTGGACGTGCTGAGCGAGACCCTCCAGGGCCTCGCCAATGTGGAGGTGGTGCAGGGGGACGCGGCGCGCTTCGACTACGCGGCACTGGAGCCCGGCGCCCTGCTGGTCGCCAACCTGCCCTACAGTGTCGCCACCGCCGTGGTGGCGCGGGCGCTGGAGTCCGACCGCTTCGTCCGCCTGGTGTTCCTGGTCCAGCGGGAGGTGGCCGACCGCCTCACCGCCAGCCCCGGCACGCCCGCCTACGGTGCCTTGACGTTGTTCGTGCAGCACTTCGGACGCGCCCGCAGCCTGCGCCGGGTCGCGCCCGGGGCCTTCCTGCCGCCGCCCAAGGTCACGTCGGCGGTGGTCCGGATCGACGTCCGGCCCGATGCGGTCCCCGACCCCGAGCTCTTCGCTCTGGTCCGCACGGCGTTCGCGCATCGGCGCAAGACGCTGGCCAAGAACCTGATCCTGGCGGGCTTCGAGCGTGAGCCGGTGGCGGCCGCGTTGGCGCGGGCCGGTTGCGACCCGCACGTGCGCGCGGAAGCACTCGACCTGGCCGCCTTCCGCCGACTGCGCGACGAGCTGCCCGAGCGCACCGACCGCCGCTGACGCGATTGGGTATACTGCGCTAAGCGACAAAGCGACCCTGCAGGACACGGCCGGGTCTGGAGTGTGATGGGACGATTCGTTGTGGTCGGCGACGCGACCGTCGACCAGATGTACTTCGTGAAGGAGTTCCCTGAGCCCGGGGGGGAGGTGAACGCCCTCCGGGCGGTCATGGAGCCCGGCGGCGCCGGTGGCACCATCGCCGCCGTGCTGGGGCGGCTGGGCAACGAGGTGCGCATCGCCACGCGGGTGGGCACCGGGCCGTTCTCGGAGCTCGCCTTGAAGCACGTGCGGGAGGCCGGCGTCGAAGGCGATCTGGTGCAGACCGACGAGCATCTGCAGACGAGCAGCGTCACCCTCATCATCACGCCAGACGCGCAGCGCACCATGATCAGCGCCGCGGGCGCCAGCCGCCACCTCGACTCGGCCGAGCTCAAGCGGGCGGACATCGCCGCCGCCGATGCCCTGGTGATGAGCGCCTACAGCCTGGTCGGCGGTCGGCAACGCGAGTACGCGGTGCAGGCGCTCGGCTACGCCCACGAGGCCAAGGTGACCACCTTCGTGGACCTCGGCAGCGGCGCGGTGAACGCCCTGCGCGACCGCCTGATCTCGCTGGTCAGGGACGTCGACTACCTGTTGATGAACGAGCAGGAGCTGTACACCCTTACGGGTGAGTCCTCCATCTCGGACGCCGTCTCCGGGCTGAACCGCCACGGCATCGAGCGGTTGATCGTCAAGGTCGGCGCCATGGGCAGCATCGTGATCACCCCCGAGCTCACCGAGCTGGTGGAGGCCTACGACGTCGACGGCGTGGTCGACTCCACCGGCGCCGGCGACTACTACACGGCCGCTTTCGCCCACGCCATCATGAAGGGCTACGACCTGCTCGCCGCGGCACGCTTCGGCAACGTCGCCGGCGCGCTCAACACGACCAAGGTCGGCGCCCAGAGCGTGCTGCTGGACGCCGATACGCTGGAGCGGCACGCCTCGGCCTTCGCCGGTGCGAGCGGTTGAGCGCACTCGCCGCGCGCGGCGCCGGCGGTGGACGCTGGCGCTGCCGCTCACGCTGCTCCTCGGCGGGGCGGCGCTGGCCGCGCCCACCCACGACTACGCGCACCGCTTCGACGTGGCCTGGCAGCTCGTCGAGCAGCGCTACTGGGACGTGGGCGGGCTCAAGGTGAACTGGCAGGCCATGCGCCGCGAGTACCGCCCGAAGGCGTTGGCCGCGCCCGACGACGCGGCGTTCTACGCCGTGCTCGAAGCCATGTACGCGCGCATCGCGGACGGCCACACGGTGTTCGTACCCCCCAGCAAGGTCGCGGAGCTGCACCGGGAGTACGGCGATCTGCCCTGCCTCGGCCTGTTCGGCATGGCGCTGGCCGAGGGCCACCTGGGCCACGTCAGCTACCGCATGCTCGCGGGCGACATCGGCTACATCCGCCTCCCCGACCTCGCCTCGACCGGCATCGTCGACGACGTGCGCACCGCGGTGACGAGGCTCCAGAGCGCCGGCGCGCGTGCGCTGATCGTCGATCTCCGCGGCAACCCGGGGGGCCGGCTGGTGGACATGATGCGAATCGCAGGCATCTTCACGACGGGCTTCCTGTGGCGCGTGGTGACGCACTGGGCGCTGCCCCTGCCGTATCCCGCGATCGGGCCGGTGGCCACGCACCTGCCACTGGCCATCCTCGTCGACGGCGGCGTGAACAGCGCCGCCGAGGGCCTCGCCGGCGCCCTGCAGATGCACCACAGGGCGACGATCGTAGGGGCGCCGACGGCCGGCAACGTCGAGGCCGTGCTGCCCTTCTGCCTGGCCGACGGCTCGCAGGCCTGGATCGCGACCGGGGTGCTGGCGCCCATCGGTGGCCCGACCTGGGAGGGGCGCGGCGTCATCCCGGACGTGCCCGCGCCGGCGGACGAGGCGCTGGCTGCGGCGGAGGCGCTGTTCGGCGGGCCCTGACGTGACCCTCGCGGAGCGCGTCTCCGAGCACGTGTGGCGGCGGCCGCTGCCGAGCCGCACGCTGCCCCCTTTCGACCACGTCAACGCGTACGTCGTGGCGTCGAACGGCGTCGGCATGGTGGTCGACCCGGGTTCGCCGGGCGACGCCTCTCTGCTGGCCCTGCGCGACAGCCTGGCGCAGGCCGGCGTGCGCCTACTCAAGGCGGTCCTGCTGACGCACACCCACTCCGACCACGTCGCGGGCCTGAGCGCTCTTCTCGGCGAGGAGGAGTCCTGCGAGGTGTACGTGCATCCGCTCGAAGCCGACCGGTTGACGCTCGAGCGCCCGCCGCTGCGGCTCTCAGACTCGCGGCGCCTGATCGTGGGCGACGTCGCCGTGCGAGCCATCCACACCCCCGGCCACAGCCCCGGCCACCTTAGCTTCCTGGTCGAGCCCGACAGCGTGGCGCTCGTCGGCGACCTCGTCGCGGGCCGCGGCTCGATCTGGGTGGGTCTGCCCGAGGGCGACGTGAGCGCCTACCTGGCGAGCCTGGAGCGCATGCGGGCCGTCGCTCCGGCCGTGCTCGGTCCCGGCCATGGACCCACGCTCCGCGCCGCCGACGCCAAGCTGCGGCAGGCCGGTGCGCACCGACGGGCCCGTGAAGGGCAGATCCTGGACGCGCTGTCGACGGGCCCGCTGGCTCTCGAGGAACTGCGAACGCGCATCTACCCGAACCTTCCCGCGGCCCGCCGTGACCTCGCCGAGCGCAGCCTGCTCGCGCACCTCGCCAAGCTCATGCGGGAGATGACCGTCCTGCACCTGGGCGAGGGGTCGGCCGGGCCGTACGCGCTGCGGCGCTGAGCGCGGCGGCGCGGCGCCGCACGCGCTCGGCCGCGTGCGCGACCGATCGCCGGCGTGGGCCCTCGGCCCGAGCTACGCCGCGAACGCCAGCAGGGCCTGGCGCACGGCGGCAGGGTCGGCGGCGAGCGGCTCGACGCGTCGCTCGGCGTCGAGGAGCGCGTCGAGTGTGGCGCTGCGCGGTGCTGGACGGCCGATCGCCCGCTGCACGGCATCCGGGAACTTGGCGGGGTGCGCGCTCGCCAGCACCATCGCGGGACGGGCGTCGCCGCTGCGTAGCCGATAGCGTTCGAGCGCCTCGAGGGCCACGGCGGTGTGCGGGCAGGGCAGGTAGCCGTCGCGCTCGGCGCTGTCGGCCATGCGCCCGAGCGTGGCGTCGTCGTCGACGCTCACGCCCCACACGCGCTGCGGCAGGGCGTCGCCGAAAAGCGCGAGCAGGCGTTCGAAGTTCGACGGCGCGCCGACGTCCATGGCGTTGGACAGCGTGGCGCGCGTGGGCCGAAAGGCGTACGCCGACGCCCTCCCCTCCAAGAACTCCGGGAAGTAGTCGTTGACGTTGTGGGCGGCCAGGAAGCGCTTCACGCCCAGCCCCATGCGAGCGGCCAGCATGCCGCCGGTCAGGTTGCCGAGGTTGCCGCTGGGGACCGCCACCACCGGCTCGGCCGCGTCCCCCCGCAAACGCCCGAGCTGCAGTGCGCCCCACAGGTAGTACAGGCTCTGCGGCAACAGCCGCCCGACGTTGATGGAGTTGGCGCTCGAAAGCCGCAGCCCCGCCAGCGCAGGATCGCTGAACGCGCCCTTGACCAGCCGCTGGCAGTCGTCGAACGAGCCGCGCACGCGGAAGGCCTGCACACCCGGTCGCGCCACCGTCAGCTGACGCTCCTGCATCTCGCTGACCATCCCCTCCGGGTAGAACAGCGCCACTCTGACGAGTTCGAACCCCTTGAAGGCATCGGCGACCGCGCTGCCGGTGTCGCCCGAGGTGGCGACGAGGATGGTCAGGCGCTCGCCGCGGCGGCGCGCCGCAGCGGCCAGCAGCCGGGCCATGGTGCGGGCGCCCACGTCCTTGAAGGCCAGCGTCGGGCCGTGGAAGAGCTCCAACACGTAGCGATCCCGGGACAGCGGCACGAGCGGCATGGGGAAGTCGAGGGCGTCGCGCAGAAGCGGCTCCACGGCAGCCTGCTCGGCCCCGACATAGGGCGGCAGCACCCGCGCCCCCAGGTCCGCGGGCGAGCGCGCATCCCGCCAATCGGCGGGGAGCGCCGGCACCGGACGCGGCAGGTACAGCCCGCCGTCGGGAGCCAGGCCGGCCAGCAACGCCGCCTCGAAGTCGACGCCGGCCTCGCCGGGCTGCTCCCGCGTGCTGTGGTAGCGCACTGCGGCGGCGGTCGCCGCCGCGGCGCGGCCCTGCTGCGAGGCGTCGGTCGGCCTCGAGGTCATGGCGGCGATGCTACCACGCACCGCTCGCCTCACGGCAGCCGCGTCTGGTACGGTGTTCGGCAGTGGCGATGCACGGCGCCGGCGACGTCGCCCGGCCGCTGGGCGCCACAATCCGGGTCCGGCGCCGGCGCACCCTGCGTACGGCGCCCCGCGACGGAGTGAACATGCTTGGCATCGGAATCGTCGGCCTCCCCAACGTCGGCAAGAGCACGCTCTTCAATGCCATCACCAAGGCGCGCGTCGAAGCCGCCAACTACCCCTTCGCCACCATCGACAAGAACATCGGCGTGGTCGCCGTGCCGGACGCCCGGCTGGAAGCGCTGCAACGGCTCTACGTCAAGGGCGAGCGGGTCCCTCCCATCGTGCCGACCAGCGTGGAGTTCGTGGACATCGCCGGGCTGGTGAAGGGGGCCAGCCGCGGCGAGGGCCTCGGCAACCAGTTCCTCGCCAACATTCGGGAGGTCGCCGCCATCGCGCACGTCGTTCGCTGCTTCGACGATCCGAACGTCGTCCACGTGTCGGGCGCGGTATCGCCGACCGAGGACGTGGAGACGGTGCGCACCGAGCTCGCGCTCGCCGACATCGCCACGCTCGAGAAACGCCTCGAGAAGCTACGGCGCAGCGCCAAGGGCAATGCCGAGGATGCGGCCCTGCTCCCCGGCCTCGAGGCCGTGCTGGCGGGCCTGTCCGAGGGCGTCCCGGCCCGCGCCAGCGGCGTCGCCCTGCCGGCGGACCTGAACCTACTCACCGCCAAGCCCGTGATCTACGTCTGCAACGTCGCCGAGGAGGCACTCCCGGACGGCAACGCGTACGTCGACGAGGTCAGGGCGGTAGCCGCCCAGGAGGGCGCCGACGTGGTCGTGATCTCGGCCCGCATCGAGTCGGAGCTCACCGAGCTCGGGGCTGACGAAGCGCTCGCCTTCCTGGCCGACATGGGCCTCGAGCGCCCCGGGCTCGAGCGCCTGATCGCTGTCGGCTACCACACCCTCGGGCTGATCACCTTCCTCACCGCCGGCGAGAAGGAGATCCGCGCCTGGACGGTGCGGCGCGGGGCGCTGGCGCCGGAGGCGGCGGGCGTCATCCACTCAGACTTCGAGCGCGGCTTCATCCGCGCCGAGGTGATCGAGTGGCACCGGCTCGTCGAGGCGGGCTCCATCGCCGCGGCGCGCAGCCGCGGATGGCTGCGCACCGAAGGCAAGGACTACGTGGTGGAGGACGGCGACGTCATGCACTTCCTGTTCAACGTGTGACGGCGCGCGCCGTCACATGCCGCCGGCCAGCAGCTCCGTGGCGAGCTCGTCGAAGCCCACCGGGCCGACCCCGGTCAGCGCGCGGGCGCCGCGCACGGCCGGTGCTGCGCCGTCGCGACGCGCGACCAGGTAGGCCGCGTCGGCCGCGAGCAGCATCGGCACGTCGTTGGCGCTGTCCCCCACCGCCACGGCCGCCAGGTCCGGTCGGCGGTAGCGCCGGCGCAGGCGCGCCATCAGCCACCGCAGCGCCGCTCCCTTGTCGGCGCCGGCACCGCTGACGGTGTGGTGCCTGCCGCCGGAGCTCAGGTTCAGCCCGTCGCGCTCGAGTGCTCGGCCGAGCCGCTCGGCGTCGCCGGCCCGCAGGCCGACCAGCGTTTCGCTGTACTGGCGCTGCCGGGCGCGCGCCGCTGCCGCCACGTCCAGTCCCGTGACGGCCGCGATCTCGGCGGCGTCCATCTCGTGGTAGGTGCGAAACGACAGCCCCAGCGCGGCGCGGGCAGCGAGGGCCGCGGCGCGGCACCGAGCCGCCGTGACGCCCAGCAGCTGGACGCCCAGCCCGCCCTCCTGGGGCAGGTCGGCGCACGGTGGCGGCAGCAGCACGGCCGAGCCGTTCTCGACGATGAAGGGCCCGCCGACGTCCAGTAGCGCGCGCAGGGCCTCCTGCTCGGCACGTGTCTTGGACGAGCAGAACACCACCGGCACGGCCGCCGCCGTCAAGCGGCGCAGCGCTCCCTCCGCCGGGCCCGGCCGGTAGTCCTCGTCCAGCACGGTGCCGTCGAGGTCGGTGAAGAGCACGAAGGGGGGCGCGGGCCGCCGCCGGCTCGCCACGTCACTCCAGCAGCGCGCCGGCGAAGGGCTCGTTGGCCAGCGTCTCGGCCAGGGCCTCGAAGGACACGTCGCGGAGCGGCGGATACAGCAGCGGCGCCGGCGGGCTCGCGTCCTTGGCGAGCAGGCGGCGACGGCGCAGCTCCGCCTCGATGTCCTGCTTGAGCTCCGGCGGGCAGATCGGCGACGCGTGGATCACCCCCAGCGACGCCAGCACCATGGCCCCGATGTGCGCGTCGCCCTTGCTGATGTCGTGCATGTGCGGATTGCGCGATTCGATCTGGAATACCTCGACGTACTGGTCCAGGACGTCGCGGCTGGGGTTCTCCAGGATGCTGCCATAGCGCTCGAGCAGGTCGATGAAGTGGCGCGTCTCGATGGCGTAGCCCGAGGCGTAGGACAGCCTCAACGCCAGATCCATGGTCATGGCGTGCTCGCCGGAGTTGCCGGTGCGGACGACCTCCGTCTCGAAGCCGGTGTAGTAGGCGATGAGGGCGTTCAGGAAGCGATTGGTGACCACGGTGGCGCGGCCGAACTTGGCGAAGAAGAGCGCGTCGCGAACGATCTTGGGCTTGCTGTGCCAGTCGATGCGCACCATGGCGTAGTCCGAACGGCGCGCCAGCAGCCCCGCGGCGAACTCGCGGACGTACTCGTTCACGGCGCCGGGCAAGTAGTTGTCGGAGTCGATGAAGCCGATATAGCGCTTGCCCGCCAGCGCCGCGAGCAGCATGGCGATCAGCATGCCCTCGGCCTTGCCGTTCTTCACACAGCCGCTGTCGTCCAGCAGGCTGGGGTACCCGGCGGCAGCCAGCCCCTCGCCGATCTTGGGATCGCGCTGGTGGACCACCACGATCCGCTTGCCCGTGAAGCGCCGGTACTTGAGCACCGCGTTGAGCTCGAGCGTGAAGCGATCGATCGGCTCGCGGTCGCTGTTCGACACCACCACGACCAGGCAGGAATGAGGGATGCCCGCCAGAACGCCCTCGAGGAGCTTGATCCGCTCGCCCTTGATCGGCACCACCACCGCCATCTGGCTGCACACCGCCTCGATGGCTTCGTAGGCGACCGGCGCGATGATCTGATCGACGGCGTCCGCAGGCGCGCGCACCAGCCCGGCATCGAGCTCGTACACGCGCTGAACGCCATACAGCAGCGTCGCGCCGAGCCGTTCCGCTTCCCGTGGCACCTCGATACGCATACCGCCCTCCCGCAAGTACGTGCCCGACGTGGATCCCCATTGTACCGCCCGTCGCGGCTCGGCCGCTTCGTAACGTGCGCGTTTTTCGGGCCGGCGAGCCGGCGGTATCCTCGATTTGTGGGCGGGTTTCACAAAGGCCGGGTGTTCGGATGGGGACGGGAAGGCAGGCGGACGCCATGAGCCAATCCTTCAGCGGCACCGGCGTCGTGGACGTGCGTGGGCATCAGGCCGGTGAGGTCGTCCTCTTCCCCGGCGGGCCCGAGTTCTTGTTTCGCGTGCGCAGCGGCCTGGTGCGCATCCACATGGTCGACGACGAGGGCAACGGCCTCACCCTCCGCTACGTCAAGCCGGGCGGCTTCTTCGGGGAGGAGTCCCTCACCTCGGAACCACGGCGCTATTTCGCAGAGGCCGTGACCGACACCGAGATCGATGTCCTCGACGCCGCGACGCTGAGCCGCGACCAGGACCGTGAGGTCCTGATGCACCTGGTCGTCGTGGTCGAGGGCCTGTACCGGGCGCTCAACCGCCTGGCGGGCAAGCGCCTGCGCTCACGCATCGCGGCCGAACTGCTGGAGCTGGGCACGAGCGACCTCGCGTCCGTCGACGACGACGGCCTGCACGTGGTGCACATCACGCACGACGAGCTTGCCGCCGCCGTGGGCTCGGTGCGCGAGACGGTGACCAAGGTGGTCGGCGAGCTGGTGCGCATGGGCGCGATCGATGCCGGCTACGGCAAGATCCGCCTCACCGACATGCAGACGCTCCGGGACGTCGCAGGCGAGTAGCACGCCGCCACCGCCGCGCGGCAGGGCCGGGTGCGGCGAGGCGCTCGCCGTCGTCAGAACACAGGCCCCACCCGGAAGCCGAAGACGCCGGTCGGGTGGCGCTGACTGAACCCGTAGTCCATGCGGATGGCCGGCAGCACGACCCCGCCGAAGCCCAGGTTGATCTGCACCCCGACGCCGGCCCCCGCGAAGATCGGCGTCTGGTAGTCGTTGAATCCGGGCACGCTCGATGCCCAGCCTGCGTCGACGAAGACCACCCCGATCACCGTCTGCGTCGCGGCAGTGCTCAGGTGGAAGTTGTAGCGGTACTCGAACGAGCTGGTGACGTAGGTCTTCGACAGGTTGAAGTCGCTGCTGGTGTAGCCGCGGATCAGGGTCTGGGTCAGGCTGGTCTGCCCTACCTGGAACTCCTTCGCGCTCGGGTAGTCGTTGCCGATCTGGGTGCCGGCGTCGAGGCGCACCGCGAACACGTGGTTGGGGTTCTTGATCTGCTTCGGGTCGAGCTTCGCCAGCTTGATGTAGGTGCGGATGCCTCCCGTGATCTGCTGGTAGCTGTAGGTCTGCCGTAAACCGCTGCTCGGGCTGGTGTAGTCGCTGCCGATCCCCACGCCGTAGTTCCCGTAGGCATGGATGCCGGTCGTCGGGAAGTCGGGATCGTCGCGGTTGTCGAACGTGACGCCGGAGCTGAAGAAGGTGCTGATGCCGCTGGTGGGCAGGTACGACAGTGCGTCGGACGACGGCAAGGAGCACGCCGAGCCGTTGGTCACCGTCGTTCCGCTGATGGTGCAGCTCGTGCTCGGCGGTTCGAGCTTGTAGATCGCGTAGGCGGCGCTTCCGGAGAGCGACATGGAGGTGTGCGGATAGATCTGGCGCGACACGCTCACGCCCAGGCCGGTGTTGCGGACCGTGTACTGGCCGATCTTCACGGTGTTGGCGTCGCTTGCCGGCAGTCCGGGGTAGTTGACGGTGGTACTGCCGTCCGCCGCGCTCAGCGGCTGGTTGTTCACCACGTTGCTGAACACCTGGATGGAGTAGGAGGTCGGCTTCGTCTCGAAGTCGTCGACGGGGATGTAGAGCCACGGGATGTCGTAGCGCACGCTTCCACCGAGCATGATGCCGAGATCGGTGCTCTTGCCGGTGAGATCGACGCTGATGTGGTGGTCGCGGCCGAGGAAGTTCTTCTCCTGATAGCTGAGCGACGCCGACAGGCCGGTGTCCGTGGCGTACTGCGCGGCCGGCTGGAAGCTCCCCGTACTGGCGTGCTTCACGGTGACCACCACGACCACCTCGTCGGGCTTGCTACCCTGCTGGATCGAGCGGCTGACGGGAGTGATGGCCCCGGTGCGGTAGACGTCGCGAAGGCCGTTGTCGATGTCGTTGATGTTGGCCACACTGCCGACCGCCGGCAGGTAGCGGGTGATGACGAAGGGCTTGGTGTTGTCCGGCCGGCCCTCGTACTGGATCTTGTAGCTCTCGATCTTCAGCTCGGTGATCCGCTGGATGTAGGCGCCGTTGTCGTAGCTGAAATCGGGCTTGGTCTGGATCAGGTAACCGCGGTCGTTGTAGGCCTTGACGATGGCGTTGAAGTCCTCGCGCGCCAGGGCGGAGGTGAAGGTGTTGCCGAGCTTCAGCGAGAGCACCTTCTCCAAGGCGGCGTCCGAAAGCACGGTGTTCCCCTCGAACTTGATCGACTTGATCGGCCCGGCGGTGTCGGGCGCCCCCAGCTTGAACACGACCCGCACGCCCCCCGTCAGCGACCGCAACGTCTGCAGCTGGATATCGCTGCTGCGCCCCTGAGCGAGGCGCTTGACGTCTGCGAGCAGGGTGTCGTAGTTGAACAGGTCACCGGGCTTGAGGCTGAGATCGGAGGGATTCACCCCGAGCGCGGTGGTGTCGATCGAGTCTATGTGAAGCTCGAGCACGCTGACGGTCAGCGTCCCGTCCTTGAGCTCCGTGGTCTGCGCGTCCACCCCGCTTCCGCGATAGCCCTTGTCGGCGTACTGCTTGGCGACCTGTTGGAGCGCCGTCTGGTAGTCCGAGAGACTGAAGGTGCCGGCCTTCACCAGCGTGTCGAAGGCGGGACGGAGCTGGGCATCGGTGAACACGGTGTTGCCGTGGAACGCGACCTTGTCGATCGTGGCCTGCTCGTCGACCGTGTAGGTCAAGCGCACGGGCACCGGTTGGCCCTTCGTGGCGAGATCCGGCGCCGGCTCCACCCTCAGATTCACATCGACGTCGAAGGGGAAGCCGTGCTGGCGGTAGATCTGTTGGATGGTCTGCTTGGCGTCCTGGGAACGACGGGTGTTGTAGACGCGCCCCTTCTCGACCAGGTTGTTGTCCTTCAAAGCGCTCGTGAGTGCGGCACTGTCCACCGCGCTGTTGCCATCGAACGCGATCGCGCCGATCAGCGGGTTCTCCTTGACCTTGATGACCAGCACCGGGCCCGCCGGGCTGGACTCGAGGCTGACGGTGACCTCCTGGAACGTCCCCAGGCTGTAGACACGGTTGCGCTCCGCCTCCAGGTCGATGCTCGACACCGGCGTGCCCTTGCGCGACGTGATGATGGTCTTGACGATGTCGGCGTAGTTGGTCGTCCCCTCGACCCGGACCTCCGCGAGGCGGCCCTGCGGGGAGGGTTGCTGTTGCTGGGCGAATGCGAGCATGCCCAGAACGACGAGCAAGGCGACCACCAGGTGACGGGATTTCGGCATGCGTGCAGTGTACCTGAGTTCGGGTGAGAGGACTTAGAGCGTCTTGGTCGCGACATGCACGCCTCGAGGGGGCGTGTTTGTAGAATCGGGAGCATGGACGCCGAAGCTCTCGACCGCGCTGGAGAGGCCCTCGCCGGGGCGGTTGCCGCCATCGGACTCGAACCCGAATCCCCACCCGAGATCGCCATCGTGCTGGGGTCCGGGCTCGGCCCCCTGGCCGAGGACATCGAGGCGCGCAGCGTCATCGCCTACGGCGACATTCCCGGCATGCCCGTCAGCACCGCTCCCGGGCACGCCGGTCGGCTGGTGGTGGGGACGCTGTCGGGCCGGCGGGTGGTGGCCATGCAGGGACGGGTCCATCTCTACGAGGGCTTCTCGTCGGCCCAGTGTGCCTTCCCCGTGCGCGTGATGCACGCCCTCGGCGCCCGGATCCTGCTGGTGAGCAACGCCTGCGGGGGCCTCGATCCGAGCTTCCGGGCCGGCGACCTGATGCTCCACACCGACCTCATCAACGCCACCGGCCAGAACCCTCTCACGGGCCCGAACGACCCGCGCCTGGGGCCGCGCTTCCCGATCATGTTCGACTGCTACGACGTGAGCTACCTGCGGCTCGCACGCGCCGCGGCTCGCGACCAGGAGCTCGTGCTGCGCGAGGGCGTGTACGTGGCGATCGCCGGTCCGAGCTTCGCCACCCGCGCCGAGCTGCGCGCGCTACGCATCCTGGGGGCCGACGCCATCGGCATGTCGACGGCCCACGAGGTCATCGCCGCGCGTCACCTCGGCATGCGCGTGCTCGGTCTGTCCACGGTCACCGACATGGCGCTTCCAGATGGCGAGGAGCACGCCACCAGCGAGCAGGTTTTGCGCGTCGCCGAGGCCAGTGGCGAACGCTTCCGGCACCTCGTGACGGCGCTGCTTCCCGAGCTCTGAGACGCATGCTGCCAGAGGTGATCGAGCGCATCGAGGCCGCCTGCGAGCGGAGCGGCCGGCAACCCGCCGAGGTGACCCTGGTCGCGATCACCAAGGGCCATGAGGTGCCCGAGATCCGCCAGCGAGTGCTGGCGCACGGCCACCGGATCCTGGGCGAGAACCGCGTGCAGGAGTGGCGTGCCAAGGCCGCGGCGCTCGGTCCCGAGGTCGAGTGGCACCTCGTCGGCCACCTGCAGCGCAACAAGGTGAGGCAGCTGGCGGGCGTGCACCTCATCCACTCGCTGGACTCGGACCGTCTTGCCGATGCGCTCGAGGCCGAGGCGGAGAAGCGCGGCGAGCCCTTCCACGCGCTGCTCCAGGTCAACATCACCGCTGAGGCCACCAAGTACGGCGTGGCGCCGCGCGACGCGGCCGCACTCGCCGCGCACGTCCGCTCCCTGCCGCATGTGACGCTTCGGGGACTGATGACGATGGCGGCATTCAGCGACGATCCCGAGAGCAGCCGGCCGGTGTTCCGCGACCTCCGTCGCCTGGGTGATAGGCTTGGGTTGCCGGGCCTGTCCATGGGCATGAGCGCCGACTACGAGGTCGCGGTGGAAGAAGGAGCGACTTGGGTGCGCGTCGGGACCGCGCTGTTCCGCTGACCCACCCCAAGGGACGGTGGCAGATGAGACTCAGCCCGCTCGACATCCAGCACATGGAGTTCCAGCGCACCGCCAGCGGCTACCACCGCAAGCAGGTGCGCGAGTTCCTCGAGCGGGTCGCGCTCGAGCACGAGGAGCTGGTCCGCGAGCAGCAGGCGCTGCGCGAGGAGTTCGAGCGCAAGGACGAGCAGATCGCCGAGCTGCAGGCCGCCGAGGCCGAGCTGCAGCGCGCCATCATCGCGGCCGAGCGCATCGGCAACGAGATCAAGGAGAACGCCAAGAAGGAAGCGCAGCTCGTGCTTCGGGAAGCGGATCGCCTCAAGGAGGACCGCTTGCAGGGCGCCGAGAGCCGGCTGCGCGAGGCCAGGGCCGAGCTGTCGCGCGTCGAGCGGGAGTATGCGCTGTTCCGCGAGCAGTTCCGCGGCATGCTCGAGGCCTACGCGCGCTCATTGGAGAGCCAGCCGCACCCTCGCGAGGCCGCTACCGCGGCCCCCCGTGGCGAAAGCGGCTCGACGGCCGACGCCGACGAGCCGAAGAGGGCCGTGGAAACAGCGTCGCCGAGCGCGCACTGAGTAGACGCCGGCGCGCCTCAGTCCGACCTCGGCCCTTCGGCCAGCGCGGCGTCGAGCGTCGTCCACGCCAGCGTGGCGCACTTGACCCGCGCGTGGAGCTTGGCGATGCCCTGCAACAGAGCCAGATCCCCCAGCTCGGGTGACGGCGGCTCGCCCCGGATCATGGCCTTGAAGTCCCGCGACAGCAGGGCCGCCCGGTCCACCGTCGCGCCTTCCAGCGCGTCCGTCATCAGCGACGCCGACGCCTGGCTGATGGCACACCCCTCGCCCTCGAAGCCCACCTCGCGGATCACGCCGTCCTCGATGCGCAGGTCGAGCGTGAGCTCGTCGCCGCACGACGGGTTGACGCCCTCGTGCGAGTGGCTGGGCTTGCTCAGCCGGCCCCGGTGATGCGGCCGGCGGTAGTGCTCCAGGATCACGTCCTTGTACAGGCTCTCCAGGAAGCTGTTCATGCCCCGCCCCCCGCGCGCCTCAGGCGAAGGCGCGGAAGAAGTCGCGCGTCTTGACCAGCGCCTCGGCGAGCCGGTCGACTTCGTCCTCGGTGGTGTAGAGGTAGAAGCTCGCGCGCGCCGTGGCGGCCGCTCCGAGGACCGCCCCCAGCGGCTGCGCGCAGTGGTGTCCGGAGCGGATGGCGATGCCCTCGGCGTCCAGCGCCGATGCCACGTCGTGCGGGTGCACGCCGTCGAGGTTGAACGTCACGATGCCGCCGCGGTCGCCGCCCGTGGGCCCGTACAACGTGAGCCCGTCGATCGCGCCGAGACGCTCGAGCGCGTAGCGGCCCAGCGCCGCATCGTGTTCGGCGATCGCCTCCATACCCACCCCCTCGAGGTAATCGATGGCGGCCGCCAGCCCCACCGCCTCGGCCACCGGCGGCGTACCGGCTTCGAAGCGCGCAGGGATGCCGGCATACGTGCTGTCGTCGACAGTCACCTTGCGGATCATCTCGCCGCCGCCCAGGAAGGGCGGCATGCTTTCCAGGATCTCGGGCCGCGCCCACAGCCCGCCGACGCCGGTGGGACCGAGCATCTTGTGGCCCGAGAGCGCGTAGAAGTCGCAATCGAACGCCTGCACGTCGACCTTCAGGTGGGGGGCGCCCTGCGCCCCGTCGACGATCAGCACCGCACCCACGGCGTGCGCCAGGTCGGCGATGCGCCGGAGTGGATTGATGGCCCCCAGCACGTTGCTCATGTGGAACGTGGCGACGGCCCGGGTGCGCTCCCCGATCGCGGCTTCGAGGGCCGCCAGGTCGAGTCGCTGGTCGGCGGTCAGACCGACCGCCTTGACGCGCAGGCCGAGCCGGCGCTTGAGGAAGTGCCACGGCACCAGGTTGGCGTGGTGCTCGGCAACGCTGAGCACCACCTCGTCCCCTTCGTGCAGGTTGGCGCCGCCCCAGCTCGACGCCACCAGGTTGAGCGCCTCGGTGGTGTTGCGGGTGAAGACCACGCCTTCCGGGCCCGGGGCGTTCAGGAAGCGCGCGAGACGCTCGCGCGCGCCCTCGTAGAGCTCGGTGGCTTCCGCGGCGAGGGTGTGGGCGCCACGGTGCACGTTGGCGTGATGGTGGTAGTAGTACTCGGCCATCGCCTCGACCACCTGCCTGGGCTTCTGCGACGACGCCGCGTTGTCCAGGTAGGCCAGGGCATGGCCGTTGACGGTGCGCCCCAGGATCGGGAAGTCGCGTCGCAGGGCACGTGCATCGAGCCGGCTCATCACGCGCCAGTGTAGCACCGCCCCTCACGCGTCCGCGCCGCCGGGCGGCGTAGCAGCGGCCGCACGGCGGCGATGGCCGGCGCGGACCCGGGAGGCTACACTGAGAGCGTGGTCCTGCGCTCCCTGTCGCAGCTGAACGTCCGTAACCTGCGCACGCCCGAGATCGCGCTGGACGCCGGCGTGGTGGCGCTGGTGGGCCGCAATGCCTCGGGCAAGAGCAACGTCATGGACGCCGCCTATCTGGGCTGCACCGGCGAGCTCCCCGCCGCCACCATCGCCGAGACGGTGCGCATCGGCGAGAGCGAGGGCTTCGTGGCGGCCCAGGTCGAGCACTCGAGCGGCCTCAGCCGCATCGAGGTGGGGCTGGCGCCGGGCCGCAAGCAGCTCAGGCTTGACGGCCAGACCGTGCGGGTGGCGGACATCGCGCGCACCACCACGGCGGTGCTGGTCAAGCCCGACGATGCCGACCTCGTCCACGGCTCCCCGGCACGGCGCCGCGCCTACCTCGACGCGCTCCTGTGCAAGCTCTCGGCGCGCTATGCCGCACTCCTGCACGAGTACCAGCGCGTCGTCGAACAGCGCAATGCGCTGTTGCGGGAGCGCGCCGGCCAGGCCGAGCTGGAGGTGTGGAGCGAGCGCTTCGTCGCGCTCGGCACGGAGATCGATGCTCTGAGGCAGCGGGCAACGAGCCGGCTGTGCGAGCTGGCGTCCTCGACGTATGCCGAGGTCGCGGCCGACGGCAAGCGGCTCGACGTGGCGCTGCGCTGGAACCGACCTGCCTGCGACCTGGGCGAGGCGCTCGCGCTGGCGCGCGGCGAGGAGCAGGCGCGTGGCGTCACCCCCGTCGGGCCCCACCGCGACGACCTCGACCTCGACCTCGACGGCCACAACGTGCGGGCCTACGGCTCTCGAGGCGAGGCGCGCACCGTGGCGCTGGCGCTGCGGGTCGCCGAGTACCGGCTGCTGCAGGAGAAGCACGCCGAGCCTCCCGTGCTGCTCGTCGACGACTTCACGGCCGAGCTGGACGCCGGCCGCCGGTCGTTCCTGCTCGAGCTCACCGCGCGCACGCCGCAGGCCATCGTCAGCGGCACCGAGCCCCCGCCGCGCTACGACATGCTGCTGCGCGTCGCCGACGGCGAGGTGGAGCGTGCCTGAGCGGCACGTGTCCGAGCTCCTCGGCGAGGTGTTCCGTCGCTCGGGCATGAAGCGCGCCGTGCGGCGCGCCGAAGCCGTGCTGCTCTGGCCGCAGGTGGTGGGCACCGACGTCGCCCGCTTCGCGGAAGCGAAGGTGGTCCGGGACGGCGTGCTCTACGTGGACGTCAGCGACAGCGAGACGGCCATGCACCTGAGCCTGCAGCGGCAACGCTTCCTCGACGTGTACCGGGGCCGCTTCGAGAGCTTCGAGGTCAAGGACATCCGCTTCAGGGTGGGGCGCGTGACGCGGGCTGCCGAGGAGGGCCCGCCGCCGGCCCCGGGACGGCCGGACCCCGAGGCGCTGGCGGCGCTGGCGCGGGGGCTGGGCGCGCTCGACCTTCCCGAGACCGTTGCCGCCGCCGCCATGCGCGCCGGGCGCGCGCTGCTCGGATACCGGGCCGGACGTGTGGCAGAGGGCTGGAAACCCTGCCCGACCTGCGGCGTGCTCACCCGTGACGCCACATTGTGCGAGGCCTGCCGACGCTACGCCGGCGACGGCCGGGTCGAGGCCGCGGCCCGCATGCTGGCGGTGCGGCCGGGCTCGGCCACGCCGGCCCTGAGCGAGCAGGAGCGCGCGGTCGCCGTGCACCTGGCGGCGCGCTCGCTCGACGCGACGCTCGACGCCTTGCTGCCACAGGTCATCGCCGACCCCGGCTTGAAGGTGCAGCTCGAGCGCGCGGCCCGCTGCCGGGCGGCCCTCGCCGCCGGCACGTCGTTGGAGGCGGTGCAGGAGTCCGACCTCGAACGCCTCCCGGCACGCGTCCGGCGCGTGCTGGGGGTGCTGTGAGCGGCGGGTCCGCGCCGCCGCGGCTCGCGCCGACGCAGCGGTCCGGCGCCGACGTCGGGGCCGGACCCCGGCAACCCCGCAGGCAGCGGTAAACTGGCCGGTGGACGGTTCCCCCGGGCACGCCCGGGCTCCCTGACACCGACGCGCCGCAGGGTTGCCAACGGCCTCGGCGCGAATGGCCGGAACGAGGTGACCGATGATACGACCGGTGGCGCTTCTCATCCTGGACGGATTCGGACTGGCGCCCAAGGGTCCCGGCAACGCCGTAGAGCTTGCCCGCACGCCGACGTTCGATCGCATCTGGCACGACTACCCTCACACCAGCCTCACCGCCTCGGGACGGGCGGTCGGGCTGCCGGAGGGGCAGATGGGCAACAGTGAGGTCGGGCACCTCAACCTCGGAGCCGGCCGAGTGGTCATGCAGAGCCTCAGCTTCATCCAGGCCAAGATCGACGACGGCAGCTTCTTCGAGGACAAGGTGCTGCTGCGCGCCGTCGACGACGCTCAGGGGCATGCGCTGCACCTGATGGGGCTGGTCAGCGACGGCGGCGTGCACGCGGACCTCGAGCACCTGTACGCCCTGCTGGAGCTGGCCCGACGTCGCGGCGCCTCGCCCGTGTACGTGCACGTCTTCACCGACGGCCGCGACACCGCGCCCGACAGTGGACGGCGCTTCGTCGCGGCACTGGAGGAGCGCATCGGCAGCCTGGGCATCGACGCCGCGGTCGCCAGCGTGTCGGGCCGCTACTACGCCATGGACCGCGACAAGCGCTGGGACCGAACCAAGCGCGCCTATGACGCGATCGTCTGCGGCAGCTCGGAGCACCGCGCGCGCAGCGCCGGGCAAGCGGTGGCGGCGGCCTACGAGCGCGGCGAGACCGACGAGTTCATCGCTCCGACCGTGATCGTCGACGCCGACGACGCCCCGCTGGGCGAGCTGCGCAGCGGCGACTCGGTCATCTTCTTCAACTTCCGCGCCGACCGCGCCCGCCAACTGACGTATGCGCTCCTGGGCGACAAGGACTGGAACGCTTTCGAGCGCTGCCGGCGACCCGCCTTGCACTACGCCTCCATGATGGAGTACGACCGCCAGCTCGACGCGCCCTACGCCTTCGAGCTGCCAGCGCTCCACCACTGCCTGGCCGAGGTCCTGAGCGAGGCCGGCCTGCGCCAGTACCACACCGCGGAGACGGAGAAGTACGCCCACGTGACGTACTTCTTCAACGCCCAGCGCGAGGAGCCCTTCGCCGCCGAGGAACGGCACCTGGTGCCCTCGCCCAAGGTCGCTACGTACGACCTCAAGCCTGAGATGAGCGCCCCCCAGCTGACCGACGACACCGTCGCGCGGTTGCGGGAGGCCGACGACGACTTCGTGCTGCTCAACTACGCCAACCCCGACATGGTCGGCCACACCGGCGTGCTGGCCGCGGCCATCGCCGCCTGCGAGGCGGCCGACAGCGGTCTCGGACGCCTGCTCGATGCCCTGCTCGCCAAGGGCGGCGCGGCCATCATCATCGCCGACCACGGCAACGCCGAGGTGATGATCGAGGCCGACGGCAGCCCCCATACGGCTCACACCACCAACCCGGTGCCGTGCGTCCTGGTCTGCGACGACCCCGCCCTCAAGGGCGCGCGCCTGCGGACTGGTGGGGTCCTCGGCGACGTGGCGCCCACGCTCCTCGAGATCCTGGGCATCGACCCGCCGAGCGAGATGTCCGGGCGCAGCCTGATCGCGCACTGAGCCGCGGCGCCGCCGGCCGCGGGGCGGGTTCGCCCAAACGAACGAAAGCACGGGGCGGCCTCTCGGCCGCCCCGTGTCCGGGCGCTGCGCGCCCGCTCTCACCGGCGTGGGCTCAGAAGTCCATGCCGCCCATGTCGCCGCCGGGCATCCCGGCGCCGGCGCCGGCCTTGTCCTCCTTCTCCGGCTTGTCCGTGATGACCGCTTCCGTGGTCAGCAACAGCGAGCCGATGGACGCGGCGTTCTGCAACGCGCTGCGGGTGACCTTGGCGGGGTCGACGATGCCGGCCGCGAACATGTCGTCGACGTACTCGTCCGTGGCGGCGTTGTAGCCGAACTTGCCGTCGTTCTTCGCCTTGATGGTGTTGACGACGACGGAGCCCTCGGCGCCGGCGTTGGCGGCGATCTGCCGGGCCGGCTCCTCGAGGGCGCGCATCAGGATGTGCGCCCCCGTCTTCTCGTCATGGCCGAGCTTCTCGGCCACCTTCTTGACCGCATCGACGGCGTGGATCAGCGTCACTCCGCCGCCCGCCACGATGCCCTCCTCGACCGCGGAACGGGCCGTGGACAGCGCGTCCTCGAAGCGGTGCTTCTTCTCCTTCATCTCGGTCTCGGTTGCGGCCCCGACGCGGATCACGGCAACGCCGCCGGCGAGCTTGGCCAGGCGTTCCTGGAGCTTCTCGCGGGCGTAGTCGCTGTCGGTGTTCTCGAGCTCGGTCTTGATGCCCTTGACGCGAGCGTCGATCAGCTCCTTGCTGCCCTGGCCCTCGATGATCGTGGTCTCTTCCTTGCTGATGCGCACGCGCTTGGCGGTGCCGAGCTGCTGCAACCGCACGTTCTCGAGCTTGTGGCCGAGCTCCTCGCTGATCAGCTCGCCGCCGGTCACAGCGGCGATGTCCTTGAGCATCTCCTTGCGGCGATCCCCGAAGCCCGGGGCCTTGACGGCGGCCACGTTGAGCGTCCCGCGCAGCTTGTTCACGATGAGCGTGGCGAGCGCCTCGCCCTCGATGTCCTCGGCGATGATGAGGAACGGCTTGCCCGTCTGCGCCACCTGCTCGAGCACCGGCAGCAGGTCCTTCAAGGCCGAGATCTTCTTCTCGTGGATAAGGATGTAGGCGTCCTCCAGGACCGCTTCCATGGCGTCGGAATCGGTCACGAAGTAGGCGCTGAGGTAGCCCTTGTCGAACTGCATGCCTTCGACCACGTCGAGCTCGGTATCGAGCGTCTTGGACTCCTCGACGGTGATCACGCCGTCGCGCCCGACCTTGTCCATGGCGTCGGCGATGAGCTTGCCGACCTCAGGCTCGTTGGCGGAGATGCTCGCCACCTCGGCCACGCTCTTGCTGTCCTCGACCGGTTTCGCCATCTCCCTGATGCTGGCGACGGCGGCCTCCACGGCCTTGTCGATGCCGCGCTTCAGGGCGAGCGGGTTGGCGCCGGCCGCGACGTTGCGCAAGCCTTCCTTCACGATCGACTGCCCCAGCACCGTGGCGGTGGTGGTGCCGTCCCCGGTGATGTCGTTGGTCTTGCTGGCGATCTCGATCAGCAGCTTCGCGCCGACGTTCTCGAGGTGATCGGACAGCTCGATGTCCTTGGCGACGGTCACGCCGTCCTTGGTAATGGTGGGGCTGCCGAACTTCTTCTCCAGCACCACGTTGCGGCCCTTGGGGCCGAGCGTCACCTTGACGGCGTTGGCGACGGCGTTGACGCCGCGCTCCAGGCTCCTGCGGGCTTCTTCCTTGAAGATCAGTTCCTTGGCCATGTCTGCTCTCTCTCCGGGTTCAATCGACGACCGCGTGGATGTCGCGCTGGCTGAGGATCATGAGCTCGCGGCTGCCGAGGTTGACCTCGGTCCCGCCGTACTTGGCGAACACCACCACGTCGCCGACCTTGACCTCCATCGGCTCCCGCTCGCCGCTGTCGAGCACCTTGCCGGGGCCGACGGCCAGCACCTTGCCGCGCTGGCTCTTCTCCTTGGCGGTGTCGGGCAGGACGATGCCGCTGGCCGTGGTCTGGGGCTCGTCGATCACCTCGACGACCACCTTGTCCCCGAGCGGCTTGAGGGTCATCTTCTCCTCGGTTACTGCCATAGCTGCCTCCGTGTCACGCTCGTAATCGGTATTGAGTGGTTGACCATGAGATTAGCACTCACCAAGCGTGAGTGCCAACACCGCTCATGGTATCGGCGCGCCTTCATGTTGTCAAGGACTTTGAGCCGGCAACGCTCAGGTTTTCCGGCTCGCCCACCACCAGCGCCGCCCGCCGGGCCTCAACCGCGCTTGAGCCCCCACACGAAGGACGGCACGAACGCCGCGGCGAACGCGACGTTGTAGGTCAGGACGGCAAGCACCGAGCGCCATGCGCCGCCGAGCGCGCTCGGCGTCAGGAGCGGGTCCACGCTGTGCTGCACCGCAGCCCAGTTGATCGACACGAAGCCGTAGTAGGCCAGCACCTGCACCACCACGAAGATCAGCCCCACCACGATCGCGACGACCTTGCCCACCTTCTTGAGGGCGAAACCCGCGGCGAACCCCGCGACCGCGCCGAACCCGAGTTGCTCCACGAAGGGGAACACCGTCTGCAGGTTCGGATTCTGCACGCATCGAGCCTAGCACGTGCCGCCAGCCGTGCGCGCCGTCACGTCGAGCGGCAGCGGGACAGGGTTCGAGGCTCGCCGGGAACGGCCGCCCCCTGAGGTAAGATGGCCGCGTGAGCCTGCGCATCGCACCGCCGATCCGGGAGGCCCTGCGCGCGGGCCGGGCTGTCGTGGCGCTCGAGTCCACGGTGCTCACACATGGCTTGCCCCGTCCACGCAACCTCGCCGTCGCCCGCCGGCTGGAAGCGTGCGTCAGCGACGCAGGTGCCGTCCCCGCCACCATCGCCGTCATCGACGGTGCCCTGGTGGTGGGCGTCGACGACGCCGAGCTTCGCCGCCTCGCCGAGGACGAAGCGGTCGACAAGGCGTCGCTCTGGAACCTACCTGCGCTGCTGGCGGCCGGGGCATGCGCCGGCACCACAGTGGCGGCGACCCTGCACGCGGCTGCCATGGCAGGCATCCGGGTGTTCGCTACCGGCGGCATCGGCGGGGTCCACGACCACCCCTTCGACGAGTCCGCCGATCTCCGGGCGCTGGCGCGCTACCCGCTGCTCACGGTCTGCTCCGGGCCAAAGAGCATCCTCGATGCCGCGGCCACGCTCGAACGCCTGGAAAGCTACGGGGTCAGCGTGGTGGGTTACGCGAGCGACCGCCTGGCCGGCTTCCTGGTCCCGCTCACGGCCCTGCCTCTCGCAGCACGCGTCGACACGCCGGCACAGGCCGCGGCCGTGCTGGCGGCACGGCGCGACCTCGACCTCGAAGGCGGCGTGGTGCTGTCCAACCCGGTATCGGAAGGCGTCGACGCGGACGACCTGGCGGCGTGGCAGCAGCACGCTCGCCGGGACGCCGAGGCCGACGGCGTGCGCGGACGGGCCGCGACGCCCTACCTGCTGGCACGCCTGGCGGAGCTGTCGAAGGGTGCGAGCCTGGAGGTCAACCTGCGTCTGTTGGAGGCGAACGCCCGCCTGGCGGCCGCGGTCGCGGTGAGCCTGGCAAGTGCGTCGCTGCCCGGGCCGGCCCCGATGGGTGCGGCCGCGGCCGGAGGACCGGCATGAGCGAGAAGGACCAAGAACGCAGCAAGGCACCAGGCGCCGACGCCGACGCGGGCGACGCGGGCAACAGCCCGGCGGCGCAGCGCGAAGCGCCCGGCGACGGGGCCCACGGCCGGGGTCGCTCCGCGTCTCTGGGCGACATGCTGGTGCAGGCACGAAAGGGCAAGGGCCTCGAGCTTTCCGACATCGGCGAGCTCACGCACGTCAGACAGGAGTACCTGCGCGCGCTCGAGGAGGCGCGCTACCGCGACCTGCCCGAGGACGTCTACACCCGCAACTACGTGCGCCTGTACGCGCAGGCCGTCGGACTGGACGCCGAGAGCTTGCTGGACGTGTATCTCATCGAGCGCAGGCGCATCGTGGGCATGTCCACGCTGGAGGAACGGCTCGAGAAGGAGCGGCGCGGCGAGGTACCCGAAGCCGATCGCCGGGCGCGCTTGCCGTTCGGCACACTGCTGCCCACCCTCGCGCTCGTCGCCGTGCTGGTCGGAATGGCGGTGTGGGGCTTCAACAGCCTGCTGTTCCGCCCGGCGCGCGGCCCGGCCGGCACCGCGGCCACCGGCACCGCCGCACCCGGCGCACAGCTGCCCGGGAACGGCGCCACGAAGCCAGCCGGGGGTGCGGGTACCGCCGCTGCCGGCGCCGCCACGGCATCCGCCGGCCAGCCCGCGAAGCCATCCGCCACCACGCCGGCAGGCGTCGTCGGAGACGCGGTCCAGGCCAAGACGGTGCAGGTGACGATCGACACCTCGCCGCCGGGCGCCAGCGTCAGCATCGACGGCTTTGCCCTTCCCGGCACCACGCCGATCCAGGGCGCACCCGTGACGGCGCGCGAGGGGCGCGTCGTGCGCGTCACGCTGGCCGGCTACCAGCCGCTGCAACGCACCGTCGACCTGCGTCACGACCAAACCCTGGACTTCACCCTCACGCCCACCCCGGCGGCCGCCAACGCCACCGAGAAGGCGCCCGCCAAGGCGGTGACGCCGGCGTCGGTGGCGGCCGGGCAGATCGGCATCAACATCACGGCCCGCACCTGGCTGGAGGTCTACCACAGCACCAGCCGCAACCAGGGGGAGCGTCTCGTCTACGCCACCGTCGACGCCGGCACCCACTACGTGTTCAAGCTCCCGGTCTACCTGCACGTGGGCAACGCCGCCGGTGTCGATATCGTCACCAGCGACAAGGACCTGGGGAACATGGGATCGCCGGGGGCGGTCGTGAGCAAGGCCTTCCCGGCGCCGTGAGCGCGCGCGGCGGGGCGCCGAGGCGCGTCCGCCGGGCCACGCTGGCCGGCGCCGCAGTCGCCCTGGCGCTGGCGCTGTCGAGCAGCCCCGCCTCGGCACAGCGCTTCGAGTGGCGTGGCGTGGTCCAGGACGTCACGCTGGCGGCCGACGGCAGCGTGCGCGTGGTGGACACGCGCACGCTGTGGACCAGCGGCGACTTCGGCGAGGCGTTCATCTGCGTCGGTCACGGGCCGAGGCAGACGGTCAGCCTGCTGCCGCAGAGCGGCGCGCTGGGCGCGGGGCCGCCCGCTCGTGCCTACACCCAGCCCTGCAAGGGGGGCACCGAGGTCGTCGTGCACCAGGACCGCCGCGTGTCCAGTCGCCGCGTGCGCTTCGCCTATCGCCTGGACGGCTCCATGGACGCCTACAGTGACGTCGTCCAGTGGTACTGGAACCTGGTGCAGCTGGATCACCCGCTCATCGTCGGCTACCACCTGACGGTCCACGCTCCCGGCAGCATGGCGTCCCCCTTCGATGCCTTCGTGCAGCGCTACGCCAACCCCGAGCGGCCCACCGTGGCGCTCTCCGCCGACCGCAGCACGCTGCAGGTGAGCTTCCAGCGCATCCCGCACGGAGACGGCGTGGAGGTGCGTTACCTGATGGATCCGGCGCTGTTCACGCTGCACGGCGCGCGTCCCGGCCTCCAGCGACTGCTCGCGGACCAGCTGCGGGTGGCTGGCATCGAGCGACGGGGCCGCGCCTGGCAACGCCTCCGCTCGCACTGGCTGTGGGGGCTCGTGCCGCTCGCGTTGCTGGCCTGGCTGGGTCTGGGCGTGTGGCGCGCCTACGTGCGCGTCGGCCGCGAGCCGGCCGCGCCGTCGCTGCGGCACCCTTTCGAGCCGCCAAGCGACTTGCCGCCGGCCGCCGTCACCGCGCTGCGCATGCAGACCTTCAACCCGGCGGCCATGGGACCGGCCTTCTACGCCACCATCATGGACCTGGCGCGGCGGGGTTACGGCTCGTTCGCCCCCAAGGGCCGCCGCTTCGAGATGCGGCTGGACCCCCAGCGCTCGCGGAGCGACCTGGAGCCCTTCGAGCGGGACGTGCTGAACTACCTGAGCAGTGCCGCGCGCACACATCGCCGCGGCGACCCCGACTACCTCGAGTTCAGCGAGCTGAAGGCCTACTCCCGGCAGCACGGCCAGAGCTTCGTGCGCGCCTGGGGCCGCAACGTGCGAGGCTGGCTCGAGGCGCGCCGCGGCGGATCGCTGGTGAGCGCGGCCAGCCAGGCGGCGACGCGGCGTTGGAGCGCGCTCGCCATCCTGGTCGCGGCGGTGCTGGGGGCCGGCGCCTTCCTGGCCGGCGGCAGCGCGCGCGTGCTGCTGGCGATCGGCGCGGGGCTGGCGGCCCTGCTGGCCGCGACGGCCGCTGCCAGCCTGCCCTCCTGGCGCAGGGACCTGGCCGCCGAGATCTACGGCTGGCAGGGCTTCAAGCGGACGCTCACCGATTACACCCGTATGAAGGACGCTCCGCTCGACTTCTTCGGCCTGTGGGACGTGTACTACTGCTACGCTGCCGCGCTGGGCGTGGCGGACCGCTACCTCAAGACGCTGGCGCGCGCGGTACCCCTTGCCGGTGTCGACGAGGGGGCGCTGCTGGCGCGCGGAGGCTGGCTCGGCGCCCAGCCGGGCGCCGGCTTCGCCAGCCTCGCGGCCATGACGTCGACGGTGCAGTCCATGTCGAGCGCGCTGGCCGCCGCCTCGGCCTCGGCGTCCTCCGGAGGCTCGTCGGCTGGCGGCGGCGGGGGCGGCGGGGGCGGCGGCAGCTCGGGCGGGCGCTGAGCTCGTTGACCGTCCGCAGCCGGCGGCCGCCAACCAGGGCGCGGCGTTAGGATCGAGGGCGCGGCCGCGCGCGGCCGCGGAAGGAGAGCGCATGACCGGAAGCCGGAACGAGCGCGGCATCGGACTGGGTCGCCGCGCGGCCGCGGCGTGGGGCGCGTCGCTGGCCGGTCTCGCCGTCGTGATGGGCGCCTTCGGGGTGCACGGCCTCGCCGCTATGGTGTCCGCGGACCGCCTGCAGGTGTGGGAGACCGCGGTGCGCTTCCAGATGTATCACGGGCTGGGCCTGCTGGCGATCGCCGGCCTGCCGCGGCCGGCGCGCCTGGCCTCGCTGCTGCTGGTGGTCGGGTCCCTGATCTTCTCGGGGAGCCTCTACGTGCTGGTCGGCACCGGGGTCGCGGTGCTGGGCGCCATCACGCCCCTCGGCGGGGTCCTGCAGATCGCTGGCTGGGCGCTGCTGGCCGTGACGCTGGCACGACGCGAGCCGGCCGCGGCGGGCTAGCCGGCAAGACGGTCCCGCCTCGCCGCGTCCGTCCGCGCTCAGGCGCCGTCGTCCCGGGCGCCGGACGCCGACGGCACCTCCCCCGCCACGATCGCCCGGTAGGCGTCGAACGAGCGCTTGCGGGTCCGCCGCTGCGAGTCCAGATCCAGCTGCACGAGCCCGAAGCGCTTGCTGAAACCCTCGGCCCACTCGAAGTTGTCCACCAGCGTCCAGACGAAGTATCCCCTGACGTCGCAGCCGTCCCGGCGCGCACGTTCGAGCGCCTCCAGGTGTCGGAGCAGGTAGCTCACGCGCTCCGGATCCTCGACGCGCCCGCCCACCGGAGGCGGGTCCTCGAAGGCCGCGCCGTTCTCGGCGATGACGACGGGCGGGTTGCCGTAACGCTCCTTGAGCTCCAGCAGCTGCGCGTGAAGGGCCTCGGGCACCACCTCCCAGCCCATGGCGGTGGTCTGGCTGCCGGCCGGTGCCGGCGCCTGCTCCAGGCCGAAGAGGCTCTCGGCGCTCGCACGCACGTGCGTGCGCGTGTAGAAGTTGACGCCCAGCACGTCGAGGGGCTGGCGGATCAGCGCCAGGTCCGCATCGGCGTCGGCGATGGCCCCGAGCATCCCGGCCACTGCCGCGGGGTAGCGGCCCAGCAGTAGCGGGTCGAGCGTGCAGCGGTTCCACAGCGCATCGAGGAGCTCGGCGCCGAGCGCATGCTCCTCTCCCGCCTCCGCCGCCACCACCGGCTGGAGGTTGAGAATCGTGCCCAGCTGAAGCTCGGGCCTGGCGTCGCGCAACCTCGCCACGCCCAGCCCGGTCGCCAGGTTCTGGTGGTGCAGGGCGCCGCGGAAGGCGTCCATGTCCGAGAGGCCCGGCGCGTGCACGCCCAGCAGGTGGCCGAGCATGGCGTGGGAGTTGGGCTCGTTGAGCATCATCAGGTGGCGTACACGGTCTCCGAGCCCGTCGCCCACGGCCGCGGCGTAGTCGGCGAAGCGTTCGACCGTCTCGCGCGACGCCCAACCGCCGCCATCCTGCAGGGCAAGCGGCAGGTCCCAGTGGTAGAGGCACGCCCAGGGCTCGATGTCGCGCTCGAGGAGGCCGTCGACGAGGCGCTCGTACACGTCCAGGCCGGCGTGCCTGAGGCGGCCCTTGCCCGTCGGGAACAGGCGCGTCCAGGCGATCGAGAAGCGGTACGCGCCCACCCCCAGCTCTGCCAGCAGGTCGAGGTCCTCGTCCATGCGTTTGACATGGTCGCAGGCCACGTCGCCGCTGGTGCCGTCGCGGACGCGCCCGGGCTGGTGCGCGAAGGCGTCCCAGATGCTCGCGCCCTTGCCGTCGTCCACCGAGCCTTCGATCTGGTAGGCCGCCGTCGATACGCCCCACAGGAACTCGGGCGGGAACGTCGTCACGGGTCCTCCTTCCGACGCAGCCGGCTCGCTGTACCCTCGTCCGCGGACCCGGGACCGGTGGCAGCCCGTGCCCATCGGGCGCGCGGTACCATGGCCCCCATGGCGCCGCCTGGAACCACGCGCGTGTCGCTGGTGCTCGCGGCAGCCGTCGCCGCGGTCAGCCTGGCAGCCATCTTCATCCGCCTGGCGGCTGCGCCCGGCATCGTGGTCGCCGTGGGCAGGATGGTCTTCGCGTCGGTCCTCATGGCTCCCCTGACACTGCGAGGCCTGGCGCGCACGCCCATCAGGGGCCGCTCGCGAGCGTTCACGCTCGCGGCGGGAGTCCTGCTCGGCGTGCACTTCGGCGCCTGGATCACCTCACTGTCGTACACCTCCGTCGCGGCCAGCGTCACGCTCGTCAATACCGTGCCGCTGTGGGTCGCGCTGTTCGCCTGGCTGTTCACGGGCAAATCTCCCAGCTTCTCGGTGCTGATCGGCGTCGTGATGGCCGTGGGGGGCGCCGCCATCATCGGCTTCGGCGGCCTCGGTGGGGGCACCGCACCGCTGGTCGGCGACGGGCTGGCGCTGCTGGGTGCGGCCGCGGTCGCCGGTTACCTTCTCCTGGGCCGCCAGGTGCAGCACTCGGGGGTCGGCCTCGACGCCTACGCCGGCGCGGCGTACGCGCTGGCGGCCTTGTTCCTGGCGCCGTTCCCGGCGGTCTTCGGCTTCTCCTACGTGGGCTACGGTGGCATGACGTTCGTGTGGATCCTGCTTCTCGCGCTCGTTCCACAGCTCATCGGGCACAACGGCATCAACTACGCGGTCCGTCACCTCGACCCGACGCTGGTCTCCACCGTCATCCTGCTCGAACCGGTCGGCTCCACCTTGCTCGCCTTCATCATCCTTGGGGAGGTGCCCACCGCGCTCACGCTCATCGGCGCGGCGGTACTCCTGGCAGGCGTGGTGTTCACGGTGCGCTCGACCGAGCCGTCCGTGCCGGGCACCGTTCCTCCCGAGGTCCTCGGCGACTGAGCCCGCGTGGGCGGCGCAAGCGACATTCGTCCCGGATGACCCCCGGATCCCATGCAGCGGGGCCGGCTATCTGCTAGAATGCGGTACGTGGATGAGCTTGCCGGAG
>Ga0307441_1000109_pt1 | contig 34276 bp, 27 predicted proteins | sample SalMarWE160420MG_FD_202149 | JGI IMG/M metagenome (GOLD analysis project Ga0307441, IMG submission 202149) | Salt marsh sediment microbial communities from the Plum Island Ecosystem LTER, Massachusetts, United States - WE1604-20 | ecosystem: Environmental > Aquatic > Marine > Intertidal zone >... | reverse complement strand
CAGGTAGCGCGCGACGTTCAGCCGGTGCCCGGATGGGGTTCTTCGAGCGCTACCTGACCCTGTGGGTCGCGCTGTGCATTGTGGCCGGCATCGCTCTGGGGCATTTCCTCATGGGCCCGTTCCAGGCCGTGGGACGCATGGAAGTAGCCCAGGTCAACCTGCCGGTGGCGGTGCTGATCTGGCTGATGATCGTCCCCATGCTGCTGAAGATCGACTTCAAGGCGCTGCATCACGTCAAGGAGCACTGGAAGGGCGTGGGTGTCACGCTGTTCGTGAACTGGGCCGTCAAGCCGTTTTCCATGGCCCTGCTGGGCTGGATCTTCATCCGCGGGATCTTCGCTCCCTACCTGCCCGCCGCTCAGTTGGACAGCTACATCGCGGGCCTCATATTGCTGGCGGCGGCACCCTGCACCGCTATGGTGTTCGTGTGGAGCAACCTCTCCGACGGTGAGCCCCATTTCACCCTGACCCAGGTGGCCCTCAACGACACCATCATGATCTTTGCGTTTGCGCCCATCGTGGGACTGCTCCTGGGGTTGTCGGCCATCACCGTGCCCTGGGACACGCTGTTTCTCTCCGTGGTGCTGTACATCGTCATCCCGGTGGCCTTCGCCCACGCCTGGCGCCGGCGGCTGCTGGCGCGGGGTGGGGAGGTCGCGCTGCAACGCACCCTCGCCCGCCTGCAGCCCGTATCCCTGGTTGCGCTGCTGGCGACCCTCGTGCTGCTGTTCGGCTTCCAGGGCGAACAGATTCTGGCCCAGCCCCTGGTGATCGTGCTGCTGGCGGTGCCCATCCTGATCCAGGTGTATTTCAACTCGGGTCTCGCCTATCTGCTGAACCGCCACTTCGGGGTGGATCATCACGTCGCCGCGCCATCGGCACTGATCGGTGCCAGCAACTTCTTCGAGCTGGCGGTGGCCGCCGCCATCAGCCTGTTCGGCTTCCAGTCCGGTGCCGCTCTGGCCACCGTGGTCGGCGTGCTGGTTGAAGTGCCGGTCATGCTGTCGGTGGTGCGCATCGTCAATGCCAGCCGCGGATGGTACGAGCGGGGCGCCAAACGGGCCTGAACGATACCCAGGGTTGCGTCCTGGTCCACCCCGCCGGCCCCTGACGACAGAACCCTGTTGGGCCGGACAGGCCCAAGAATACGTTAGAGCCACGGAACCCACGGAACCCACGGAACGGTCTTCAATTAAAATCAAATGCGCCACGCAAAGCACGGAAAACACGGAACACCATGGACAAGGGCGCAATAGCGTTTGGGAACCTGTGTACAGGTCGATCAAGTGGATGATCGCAAGGCCCAAAGGGGCGAGGAAGCGCAGTTTACAAACGGTCTGTCGCTACGCGACGCCGCATTCCGAGCGCCCTTGCAACGCCGTGATCGCCGCTTCAGCGGCCTGTGCAGAGGTTCCTTAGCCGGACGGCATTGCGCCGGGTGTACTCAAGACCGTGGAGTTGCGGAAGCCGCGGTAGGGGCTTCGGAAATGCTGGGAACGTCACAGAAGCCCCGAACACACCTCCTAACTGTCTCCATCGGCCAGACTCCGGACTTGACACACTGGCTGTCGGCCGGGCCGGTCCGCTCCGGTCAATCCACTGACCAATCCCCATTGACGGCTGGATAGCAGCAGTTCCGAGGCGCTGATTGCGCCTAAGGCTTGGGAGTGTATTACCGTCAAGTCTAGGTTAAGAAAACGTTAATGAAACGGTAAGCAACCGTACATATTTGTTCCCGACCATATGTCCTCGCCAGTGCAAGCTGGAGCGTCTTCTTTATCAACTTGTCCTTGAGAGGTCATTCATGAACTACAAATCGTCGTTGGTCGGTGGTCTGCTTGTGGCCGCCGCCTGTTCCGCGCCGGTCGCCCACGCCGATGACCAACGTGGCGGCATGGACGTTGCGCGGTTTCCCGCTCACCAACACGGCAAGATGGATTTTGGTCAGCTCCGCGACCGCCTGCTGCACAGCCACTCCCGGCAGCTGTTCGGTGTTGTCCGGCCGCTGACGGAGGCGTCCAGGGAGAGCGTGGACGCGGCCACCGCGGAAGCCAATCCCCTGTCGATGATCACCCTCGCCAAGGGCCTGCGGGCACGGGTGGTCGCTTCCAGTACCGCGTTGGGCGCCAACATCGACATGATGACCCTGTGGCCGGCCGGGCATCCGACCCACCTCATCGTCTGCAACGAGCAGGGTCCCGATCAGGCCGGTCTGCAGCGCGTACGCCTGTCCGACGGGCAGGTGGAGACCATCCTCACGGGTACGAAGTCCTGCGATCCCGCCCACACCACGCCCTGGGGTACGGTCGTGTTCGGTGAAGAAGCCGGGGCAACCGGATCGATTCTGGAGATCATCGACCCGCTGCACACCACCGGCGTCGTCTACGACCGGGTCGCCGGCACCTTCTCCGGCCCCGATGCCGCCCACGTGGCCGAGCGCCCGGCGCTGGGTCATCTGTCCTTCGAGGGGGTGGTGGTCTATCCGAACGGCGTGGTGTACTACGGTGACGAAAACCGTCCCTATCAGGGCACCGGCGGAGGCGCCTACTTCAAGTTCGTGCCGGACATGCCCTGGAACGGCAGCGGTCCGATCGCCAGTCTGGACCAGTCGCCGCTTGCCTCGGGCAGCGTGTACGGCCTGCGTCTGGGCAAGCGCAGCGGCAATACCGACTACGGCCAGGGCAGCAGCACCGGTCGGGGCACGTGGGTGCCGGTGATCAACTCCTATGACGCCAACCTGCGCGCGGCCGCCGCCGATCTGCAGCTGACCGGCTACTACCGGCCCGAGGACGGCAGCGCTGACGAGAAGGCACTGGCCAACGGTATGGTCCGTTTCTGTGCCAACAACACCGGCAACGAAGAGGACAACCGGAACTGGGGCGAGACCATCTGCGTGACCGACGGCAGCCTCGCCGAAGCCGCGGCCAACACGGCCACGCCGGAAGTGCAGCTGTTCGTGGTGGGCACCAAGGACTTTTCCATGATGGACAACATCGCCTACCAGCCGGGCCGCGGTAACTGGGTGATGCACGAAGACCGCGACGCTGTGGGCATGACCGGTGAGGGCTATCCATTCAATGACAGCGTCTGGATGTGCCTGGAAGACGGTGCCGACGTGGACACCCTGAGCGACGGTTGCGTACGCATCGCCACGCTCAATGATCTGCATGCGGAATCTACCGGCGGGTTCTTCGACGCTGAAGGTAAACACTATTACCTGAGCGTGCAGCACAACGTGACCGGTCACGGCACCATCTTGGACATCACCGGGTGGCGCTGAACGTCTAGGTTGTTGCGGGACCAGAGCGGGAGGCCAATGCCTCCCGCTTTTTGCTGGGGGCGGTCGTTGTGGCTCGACCTGCCCAGAGCGGCGCGACAGCGTCGCCCCATATCAGATTCCCACGCCCCTGCCACATTCTCCATTGTCGCCTGGTGTCCGGTCCGTGAGGACTGGGGAGCGGCCGTACAGTCGAACTGTCCGGGGGTCCGGGCTCTGGTGCCATTCGCGGCTGCCGGGTTCGGCGCGGTGCTGATCCGGGACTCAGCGGGCGGACGGATTCCCCGACGAACGTGATGTCCCGGCGCTGGTTCCGGTATCCTCTAGAACAGCGCCAAGGACGGAGCATTCCAGCGGCACGCCGGGGCGGGTACAGGCCCGCGCGTGCTGCCCGGCGGGCGAATCGCCGAACATGAATGCTGACAAGGACAATGGCGGATACGGTCCTGCATGGAGACTGTGCAGGAATACGGCCGTCCTGCATGTGGTAACGGCAATCAGTGGCGTGGTCTTGCTCGGCGGGTGAAAAATCGCGGAGTCGTACGGTCTCGGGGGCTGCGGGTCGCAGGCCGCAGGAGTACTTCTGGGATTCGTCTTCGCGCTGGCGCTCATCGCCAACGCTCCCTGGCCATCGGCGCTCTCGTTCTGTGCAGACGGGATCGGGCGCTGGTGGCGCAGTCGGCGCTGCCGGTGACCCTCGCGGTCGTCGTATGGTTTGTCAAGGACGAACCCCTGATGACCTTTGCGTTCTTCGGGTACGCGGCCGTGGTGCTGTTCACGGCCTGGAAGAGATAGTTCAATGCCCGTGCGTAAATGCCGCAGTCGATCGGCCTTGCTGACGCGGGCAGCGGTCGACGGTCTTGCGCCCATTCCCGCGTTTCCGTGATGCGCCGATTGTCGGCCGTGTGCGCTCGCGAGCGGGTGCCGGGCCGGTCGGCCCACCGCCATCAGGCGCATTCCACGGGCTATTCCCCCCCGCGCTCATAGTGTTGTCCGTTCAACGGTCTGCCCGGAGGCTTGACCTTATAGGTTACTATAGGGTTTAAGCTTTGAGCTGTCCGGAGGTGAAGCCATGCAGACCATGACCATCGGCCGGCTCGCCCGGGAAGTGGGGGTGGCGGCCGGCACATTGCGATATTACGAACGTCTGGGATTGATCACGCCGGCCCAGCGTACTGCGTCGGGCTACCGCGTCTACGGCGACGATGCCGCCCGCCGGTTGCGGTTCATCCGCCGGGCCCAGGCGCTGGGCTTCTCCCTGGAGGAAATCGCCGAGCTGCTGGCCTTGAGCGACAATCCGCGCGCCAGTGCCGGCAAGGTCAAACGGTTGACCCAGAAAAAGGTGGACGATATCCAGGCCCGTATCCGGGACCTGCAGCGCATGCAGCAGGGGCTGGAATCCCTGGCCGAGCGCTGCAGCGGCCACGGGCACACGGCGGAGTGCCCGATTCTGGCAGCCCTGAATCACGACGACGGGTGATCGATCATGCAGACCATTGAGCTCGGCATCGAAGGCATGACCTGTGCGAGTTGCAGCGCCCGGGTGGAGCGCGCCCTGCGCAAGCTGGCCGGGGTGAGCGAGGCCAGCGTGAACCTGGCCACCGAGCGGGCCAGCGTGAGCTTCGACCCAGCCGCCCAGTCCCTGGACGGCGTGGTTGAGGCGGTCAGCGGCGTGGGGTACACGCCGGTGACCGCGGAGTTGGAAATCGGCGTAGGGGGTATGACCTGCGCCAGTTGCAGTGCGCGGGTGGAACGTAAACTGGGCAAGTTGCCCGGTGTGTTGTCGGCCAGTGTGAACCTGGCCACGGAGCGGGCCAGCGTGCGCTATGTGCCGGCCACCGTCGGCCCCGACGATTTTGCACGGGCCATCGAGGACGCCGGCTACCAGGCGCGGCCCCTGGATGACGAGGACAGCGACCAGGAGGCGCGCACCCGGCGGGCGAGCCTGCGTGCCATGCAGCGGGACATCTGGACGGCCGTGCTGTTCACGGTGCCGGTGCTGGTTCTGTCCATGGGCGCGGTATTCGTTCCCGCTTTCGGCACCGCCCTGCAGCGCATCGCGCCCTGGCCCGCGTTCTGGGAATGGGTGCAGTTGCTGCTGGCCACTGTGGTGCTGTTCGTGCCGGGCCGGCGCTTTTTCCGCCCCGGTTGGATCGCCTATCGCCATCTGTCCCCCGACATGAACAGCCTGGTGATGACCGGCACCGGTGCGGCCTACCTGTACAGCGTGGTGGTGGTGCTGCTGCCGGGACTGTTCCCGCCGGAGGCCAGGAATCTGTATTTCGATTCCGCGGCGGTGGTCATCACCGTCATTCTGTTCGGCAAGTATCTGGAAGAGATCGCCAAGGGACGCACCAGTGCGGCCATCAAGAAGCTGATCGGTCTGCAGGCCAAGACGGCGCGGGTGGTGCGCGACGGTGGGGAACAGGAGGTGCCCATCCGTGCCGTGCGTGCGGGGGATTTGGTCGTCGTGCGTCCCGGTGAACGCGTCCCGGTGGACGGAACCGTGCGCGATGGGTCCAGCTATGTGGACGAGTCCATGCTTACCGGCGAGCCGGTGCCGGTCGCCAAGGCAGCCGGTGACCGTGCTGTGGGTGGCACCGTCAATCAGCACGGCGTGCTGCGCATCGAGGCCCAGCAGGTGGGCAAGCAGACCGTGCTCGCCCAGATCATCCGGTTGGTGGAGCGGGCCCAGGGCTCCAAGCTGCCCATCCAGGGGCTGGCGGACCGCGTGGTGCGGGTGTTTACGCCTCTGGTGCTGGCCACCGCAGCCGTGACCTTTCTGGTGTGGATGATGTTCGGCCCGTCGCCCGCCATCACGCTGGCCCTGGTCAGTGCGGTGGCGGTGCTGGTGGTGGCCTGCCCCTGTGCCATGGGCCTGGCCACTCCGGCCGCCATCATGGTGGGCAGCGGCCGGGCCGCCGAGCTGGGTGTCCTGTTCCGCAAAGGGGAGGCGCTGGAGACCCTCAGCCACGTGGACACGGTGGTATTCGACAAGACCGGTACCCTGACCGAAGGCCGTCCCACCCTGACCGACCTTGCCGCCGCGGATAGTGACGAAACCGGTGCCCTGCGGTTGGCCGCAGCACTGGAAGCGGGCAGCGAGCATCCGCTGGCTGCCGCCATTGTGGCAGCGGCCCGGGAACAGCAACTGCAAGTGCCCGCGGTGGAGGACTTCCAGGCCATCCCCGGCTACGGCGTGAGCGGACAGGTTGAGGGCCGGCGGGTGCTGCTGGGGGCCGAGCGGCTGCTGAACCGGGAGCATATCGAGCCCGGCGAGTTGGCCGAACGGGCCGGTGCATTGTCGGCCCAGGGCAAGACGCCGGTGTTTCTGGCGGTGGACGGTGAGGTGCACGCGGTGCTGGCGGTGGCCGATCCCCTTAAAGCCGAATCGGCGGCGGTGATTGCCGCCCTCAAGAGCCAGGGTCTGCGGGTGGCCATGATCACCGGTGACAGCGCGCGCACGGCTTCGGCCATTGCCCGCCAGGCCGGCATCGATGAGGTGGAGGCCGAGGTGTTGCCTTCGGGCAAGGCCGATGTGGTACGGCGTCTGCAGAGCGAAGGCCGCAAAGTCGCGTTCGTGGGTGACGGCATCAACGACGCTCCGGCACTGGCCCAGGCCGACGTGGGTATTGCCGTAGGCAGCGGCACGGACATCGCCATCGAAGCGGCGGACGTCACCCTGACCCGTGGCGAACTGGACGGGGTGGCAACGGCACTGAATGTGGCACGCCGCACGCTGAGCACCATTCGGGGCAACCTGTTCTGGGCGTTCTTCTACAACATCCTGCTCATTCCCCTGGCAGCCGGCGTGCTCTATCCCGGCTGGGGTGTTCACCTCAATCCCATGTTCGCCGGCGTGGCCATGGGCTTCTCCAGCGTGTTCGTGGTGACCAACAGCCTGCGTCTGCGGCGTCTGCGGGCGGCTGAGATGCCTCCGGCGCCGGCGCTACCCGACGCCAAGCATCCCGGCGCGGCGACCATGTCCGCCGCCCACTGATCGATGATGTACCTTCATTTCATTGCAACGTTCGACACAGGAGCGAAACCATGAGTGAGATCACCTTGAAAGTCACCGGTATGACCTGCGGCCACTGCGTGGCGGCCGTCACCAAGGCGCTGCAGGAAGTGCCCGGTGTGGAGTCGGCCGACGTCAGCCTGGAGAAAGGGCAGGCGGTGGTTCAGGGCGCGGCCGATCCCACGGCGTTGATCGAAGCTGTCAAGGAAGAAGGTTACGAAGCGGAAGCCGCCGCCTGAGGTCGGCGGCGCATCGGGATCATAACCGTCATGGATAAGGAGATCGTTCTGTACACGACGCCCGGGTGCCCCGACTGCGCCGCTCTGAAGGCGTGGTTGGGGCAGCAGGGCATTGCGTTCAGCGAACGCGACCTCAGCCAGCCGGGCGTGGCGGACGAAGCCAAGTCCCGTTACGGCGTGCGCATCGCACCCATCACCGTGATCGGCGATACGTTCTTCTACGGCACGTTTTCCGAACAGGAGCCGAGGATCCGCGAGGCATTGGCCCAGCGTTGAGGGGCAATCTACGGGGAGACCGCAAAAGGCGCCACGGAAGACACGGAAAGCACGGAATAGTGAAGGTACAAACCAGGTACGGCGCGGGAGTGCGGCGAACGTTGTCGGGCGCATTAACCGAAGGGCATTGCGCCGGGCTGAAATGAGCAACAAGAGCCACGGAACCCACCGACCGAAGAAAACGAAGCCCACGATCTCGGGCTTCGCCACAACGTCACTTGCAGTGCTGCCACCCACGCGAGCCAATGCTTCTTCCCGCTGTTTCCTGGCGACTTGAGCTTTCCTTATGAACTTTCCGTGGGTTCCGTCGGTTCCGTAGCTCCCAACAGCTGTCGTAGGTTGAGCTGAGCAACGCGAAGCCCAACGCCGCATCCCGCCGCAGGGGCCCGTGCAACGCCAGCGGGAACGTTACACGTGTTGGGCTTCGTTGCACTCACCCCAACCTACGGCACTCACCCCAACCTACGGCACTCACCCCAACCTACGGCACTGTCCTTTACCACCGGCATCCTCGGTATGAACTTCGAACTTCAGCATCATACGGCGCAATAACCGAAGGGCATTGCGGCGGACTGAAATGAGCAACAAGAGCCACGGAACTCACGGAATCCACGGACGGAACAATAAGGACGGACAGGCCCCCGGGTTTCGCCACAACGTCACTTGCAGGTGCGGCCACCCACGCGAGCCGATGCTTCTTCCGGCTGTTTCCTGGCGACTTGGGCTTTCCTTATGAACTTTCCGTGGGTTCCGTGGATTCCGTGGCTCCCAACAACCTAGACGTCAGTACAGCTCAGTCATCGCCCATGTCGCCGTTGGTGGTCTGATTTCCGGTGGCGGCGAACCAGTATCCGGTGGGCTTGTCCATGCCGGCCGGCGATGTGACGAACACGATGGGTGCGATGCAGGGATCGGGCAGATTGACCTTGCCGTTGATGACGGCGTCGCCGCGCTTGGTATTTCCGATCATGCGGGTGTCGGCCTTGGGTGTCACCATGTTCTGGTAATACATTCCGGCACTGTTGGCGGTCAGCGTCCGGCAGCTGACCACGGCCTGGAAATAGGGGGCCGGGTTGAAGCCCTTGCCGGCCGAGGCGGGAATGATCAGTCCCTGAATCCGGATGTGCAGGTCTCCGTTGGACCTGAGCTCACCCACCGCGCGGGTGAGGTCCCAGGGGAACGGGCCTCCCAGGATGCCGCGGATGCGGGCACCACCACTCACGGTGTAGGGGGCCGTGTTGCCCACCATGGTGTGAAATTTGAGCAGGGGTCTGGAGAACGCCATGCGGTCGGCATGGGCGGGGGCGGGGACGGCGATGGGAAGCAGCGCGAGCGCGCCGACGGCAGACAGCAGTTTCTTGTTCACGACTTTTCTCCTTGGCTGTAGACGCCTTATCGACAGTGATCCTGCATGGTCGCGGGCCGCGGATTCCTGACGCCAGATGCTGGCAGTACGGCGTGTCCGCCAAGTACCCCGGTTGCCGCCATGGAGTAGACCCGGGCCGAGTGGCATGGTTCCGGTGATACGCCGGCGCGGAGGATGGACCGGAGGCACGCGAACGGTTCAGATCTTCCGATCCGACGGTTCGGATTGGCGGTGAACGGCGGCCCTTTGTGGGGACTCGGTGGTGGCCGGTTCGGCTGCCCCGGTCGTCCCCGCTTCGGTCGCTGCGTGACCGGAGTCGGCCTGGTCGTTATTTTCGTTGACCGTTTCCGGTACGTGTCGGTGAATGATCCATGCACTGGCCAGCAGGATCAGTCCGACGGCGATGAAAGGGAGCTTGAAGGACGGTATGGCCAGAACCCCGGCGATCAGCGGACCGGATGCGATTCCCAGGCCGAAGCCCATGGTGGTCATGCTCAACTGACGTCCGGTGCTGCCGTCGTGGGCTGCGTCCCCGGCCAGGGCGAAAGCGGGGGCGGCCACACCCGCCGAACCGATGCCCTGAACGATCCGCAGCCCGATGAGTTGCAGTGTGGTGTGCACCTCGCCCATCAGAATGGTGGCCGGCGCCATCAGTATCAGTCCACCGATGATCAGCGGCTTTCGGCCGATGTGATCGGACCAGCGGCCCAGGGGCACCTGGAACAGCATGCGGCTGACCACCATTACGCTGAATGCGATGCCGAACGCAAATGCACCCTCGTCAAGCCGTTGGTTGGACTGTTTCTCCAAGGGCGTGACCATGGAAAACGCACTGGCCATTGCGAACACCGCCAGTGCCGATCCGAGCACGGCGCCATTCAGCAGCCGGCGGTCGAAGAATGCCACCCGGCCCCGTTGCTTCGCGGTGGTGTGCGGCGTCTGGTCGTGGATCCACACCTGGATCAGGGCCATCGCCACCAGTATGAGTGCCGCTGCGGCAAAGAAAGCGGAATCGAATCCCAAGTGATCGTAGAGGATGCCGCCCAACATCGGTCCGGCAGTGAAGCCGATCATGCGCGATGTGGCATATACGCCCATGGCCCCGCCGCGGTTGCCTTGGTTGCTGTTTGCGGTGAGCAGGGCGAGTGACGCCGGCAGGGTCAGGGCGAGCCCAACGCCCTGTATGGCCCTCAACACCAGCAGGTCGACGAACCGCCCGGCGAATATGTAACCCAATGTGCTGGCGGCCATCACCAGCAATCCGCTCAGTATGAATGGCTTGTACCGATCGATGCGGTCGGTGAGAAAGCCCACGGCGGGTTGGCTGGCCGCGTTCGCCAGGCCGAACAGGGAAATGAGAATGCCGGCGCGCACCGTTTCCGGGAAAGGCAGCCAAGGGGCCGGCAGCTTCGCGACATACAGGGGAATGACGACGAACAGGATACTGTTGCCCACGGCGTCCCCCAGCCGCGCCGTAGACAGCGCCAGTACGACCCGATTGGCCCCGATCCGCTCCATCCATTCCATTGCCGAAATCCCTTTCCATGGCGGTGCCGGGATGGCGGCCCCTAGGGAACCTCTGCACAGGCCGCTGAATCGGCGGTCACGGCGTTGCAAAGGTGCTCGGAATGCTCATTTACTGTATGTAAACTGCGCTTCCTCGCCCCTTTGCGCCTTGCGATCATCCCCTTGATCGACCTGTGCAGAGGTTCCCGAGGGCGGCGGTCAACACCCGGCCCGTAGGGCGTGCGTCCGGTGTTCCGGACGCCGCCCGCTGAATGTAGGTCCTGGAGACTGATCCGTGTGCGAGGCACAGCCTCTCTAGCGTTGGGACAGGACGGCTCGGCCAAGGTTCTACGCAGGGCGGCGGACGGGCGGCAGGCCCCGCCCGCCCCGCTGCGGTCAGCTCTTACTGATATTCGTGGCCACCAGAACCCCGCCGGAGAAGTTACCGCTCACCTGGACCTGATTGCCCACGCTGAGGCCGGTGGTGCTCACACCCGAGGTGTCCACGGTGATGCCGCCGATGGTCAGCTGGCCGCTGCCCATCTGACCGATCTTGCCATCGAGTTGGGCGGGGGCGGAGGAGGACGGATTGATGCGCTCCAGCTTGGTCGCCACCAGGGATCCGCCGGTGGTGGTCGCGTAGGCGTTGATGTCCACACGATCGCCAGGCGAAATGTTCTTGAGACTGAAGTAGCGCACCGGGGTCTGGCCGTTCGCGTCCTCATCGTCCTTCATGATGGTGAGGTTGTTCACCTGTACGGTCTGGCCCAGCACCGTCACCGTGTCGGCCGTGGTGTCCACCGCACTGACTGTCGCCGTCATTTCCACACTGGGGCGCTCACGCCGACTGATCTGGCTCGCCACCAGTTGACCGGCGCCGTTGAAAGTACCCTCCACCTGCAGGTTCATGCCCGGAGTGAGGGTGACCGGGCCGCCGTCGCCGTATTCGGTGCCGGATCCGACGATGACGGTCTGGCCGTTCAGGTCGAACTGGGAGCTGGAGACGACGGCTGTGACCACGCCCGACAGGTGGGCATCTTCGCCGTCCGTGCCTTCCATCCCCGGTTTGCCGTCGCCGTCGAGGCTGATTCGACTGGCCGTCATGGTGGTGCCGGAAAGGGCGTTGGTGCTCTGCACTTCCACGTAAAGGCCGTTCTGCAGGGAACCGTTGGGCAGCCCAGCGAGCTGGGCGCCGGCGTAGTCAATGGTCAAACCGCCGATCTTGAAGGTGCCGGCGGCGGTGTCCAGCCCCTGGACGAGGCCTTTGACTTCTATGGTCTCTCCGGCCTGCAACGCCGCCCGTTGTACCTCGATGTGGGTTGCATAGACGGTGCCCGTGCCTGAGGTATAGCCGCTCACTTCCACGATGTTGCCGGGGGCGATCTGCGCGGCCGAGGTGATGCCGCTTACCTGGCTGTCGAACTGGGTGCTGGCGGTCAAGGTGACGGTCTGGCCCATGACGTCCAATGTGCCGGTGCCGTTGGCGGTCACGGTGCTGCTCAATACCACTCCATGCATGTCGTCCGAAAAGCTGATACGGGTGGCGGTTCCGGTCTTGCCGCCTGGAGCCACGCTCCCGTCCACCGTGACCACCATGCCCACTTTGAGCTGGCTCTCCCCGGCGGAAGCGCCGTTGACGGAAAAGCTGGCGTTGCTGGTGTCGTATTCCACGCCGTTGACGAACACGCTTCCGAACCCGGTGATGGCGCCGCTGGCCAGACCGGTGGTGGAAGTCGTACCCGTGCCGCCGCCGCTCCCGCCACCGCCGCAAGCCGCCAGGCCAACCGCTGCCAGGACCGCAAAAGATAACAGGCTGATTTTCCGTGCATTCATTGTATCCATCCTCCCGGTAGGCTCAATATTGGGAAAAAAATCCCAAGTACGCGATGGAGTATAGCCTGAATTCCTGTGGGTGTGTACGTGAACGGGTTCACAGCTTTGTGCAGCGTTGCGGCGCGGAGCCCCGCGAAGCGCGACCTCGGCCGGGCGTGTACCGCCAATAGAGGGAGTTGAAAGGCAGACCGGGCAGGGCTTCACCCGCGCCTTGGGTGTACCATGACGTCCGATGTACGAGCTGATCCGGCCGGGCCGGAATTCAACGAAGGGGAGGTTCTTCGATGTTGCAACGATTGTTGCGTACGAAAGGGGGGAATTTGGGCGCGGCCAGGGGTGGCCGCAACGCGCTGGTGTTGGGTGGCGCTCTGTGTGCAGTGATGCTGGCCGGCCAGGCGCGGGCGGCCGACGGCAAGACTATTGTGATGCAAGGCAATGGCAAGGGTGCGCCGCCCTGTATGGCGTGTCACGGCATCCAGGGACAGGGCAACGCTGCCGGCGGCTTCCCCATGCTGGCCGGCCACAGCGCCCACTATCTGGCCAAGCAGCTGCAGGACTTCCAGCAAGGGCTGCGTTCCAACGCGACCATGGGGCCCATCGCCAAGGCATTGACCGACGATCAGATTCAGGCGGTGGCGGGCTATTATGCGAGCCAGAAGCCGCCCGCCAAGGCGCCCGGCAGCAAGAATGCTTCCAAGGCCGAGCTGCAGCTGGGCCAGGAGCTTGTGACCCAAGGGCAGTGGGGTCAGGGCATTCCCGCCTGTGTCCGCTGTCACGGGCCGGACGCGCGTGGCAACCCGCCCCATTTTCCGCCCCTTGCGGGGCAGGGCGCCGGCTATATCGAGGCCCAGCTCAAAGCCTTCAAGGCTGATTCCCGCCGCAACGATGCGGGGCGGATGATGCGACATGTGGCCGAAGCGCTGTCGGCGAAGGACGTCACCGCGGTGGCCAGCTATCTGGCAACGGTGAGCCCGGCTTCCGATCGTTGAGCGGTTCCGCGCATACCGGACCCGCGTCTCGGTCCGGTATGCGCATTGATAACCCTGCCGCCGCCCGTTATACTGCGTCGATCAGGCCGGCCGGTTGACTCTGTTGGGACTGACGGGGCGGGCTCGAAATGCATGCGGCACTGAGCGGACCCCGGTATCGGGGTTTTTTGTTGTCCGTGTCCGGGTTGATGCGTGCCGGGATTTTCTCAAGTAGGGCCGGCACTTGGCCTTTGCGGCGCGGCCGTCTATAATATCCGGCGGACGGTGTAAGGGATGTCGAATCGCAAGAAGTGGGCCTCCGGCCCACTTTTTGTTTGTGGCACAGGTCGGGATGGCGCAGGACCCCTTCAATCTGGTGGCATTGATCGAGCCGGCGGTGAACGCGCTGGGCTGCGAACTGGTCGGCGTCGAGTACGTCAGCGGCAGCTCGCTGCTGCGGGTGTACATAGACCGTCCGGAGGGCGTGACCCTGGATGACTGCGAGTCGGTGAGCTACCAGATCAGCGGACTGCTGGATGTGGAGGACCCCATCCCCGGGCACTACAGTCTGGAGGTGTCGTCGCCGGGCCTGGACCGGCCGTTGTTCAAGGCGGCCGACTTCGAGCGCTTTGCCGGCCAGCAGGTGCGTATACGCCTGGGTATGCCGCTGGACGGTCGCCGCAAGTTCAAAGGCGTCCTGCACGGATTGCGCGGCGACGATGTGGTGATCGAAGAGGACGGGCAGCAGTTCCGCCTGCCGCTGGAACGGATTGAGCACGCTCGGCTGGTGCCGGATGTTTGAATTCCCTCGGGTTAGAGGCCGTGGTTATGAATAAAGAGATCCTGCTGGTTGTGGATGCCGTCTCCAACGAGAAGGGTGTCGACAAGCAGATCATTTTCGAGGCGATCGAAGCCGCCCTGGCGTCCGCCACCAAGAAGAAGCATGGTGGCGAGATCGACGTACGGGTGGCCATCGACCGGCAGTCCGGGGACTACGAGACCTTCCGGCGCTGGCTGGTGGTCGATGACGAGGATCCGGAATTCGAGAACCCCGAACGCCAGATGCTGCTCGGCACGGCGCGGATGCGCGATCCCGAAATCGAGGTGGGCGGCTACATCGAGGAGCCCATGGAGTCGGTTTCCTTCGGGCGCATCGCCGCCCAGACTGCCAAGCAGGTCATCGTGCAGAAGGTGCGCGAGGCCGAGCGGGCACAGATCGTCGACGCCTACGAGAGCCGCAAGGGCGAACTGGTCAGCGGCATCGTCAAACGGGTGGAGAGGGGCAACGTCTATCTGGACCTGGGCGCCAACGCCGAGGCCATCATCACCCGCGACGACATGATCCCGCGCGAGGCGGTGCGCCCGGGCGACCGGCTGCGCGGCTACCTCAAGGACGTGCGCAGCGAACCGCGCGGGCCGCAGCTGTTCGTCAGCCGCGTCGCACCGGAATTCCTCATCGAGCTGTTCAAGTTGGAAGTGCCCGAGGTCGGTCAGGGGCTGATCGAGATTCTGGGTGCCGCCCGCGATCCGGGGCTGCGCGCCAAGATTGCCGTGAAGTCCAACGACCAGCGCATCGATCCGGTGGGTGCCTGTGTGGGCATGCGGGGCTCGCGGGTGCAGGCGGTTTCCAACGAGCTGTCGGGCGAGCGTATCGACATCATTCTATGGAACGACAACGCGGCCCAGTTCGTGATCAATGCCATGTCGCCGGCCGAGGTGATCTCCATCGTGGTGGACGAAGACGCCCACAGCATGGATCTCGCGGTGGCGGAGGACCAGCTTTCCCAGGCCATCGGGCGCGGTGGCCAGAACGTGCGTCTCGCCAGTCAGCTCAGCGGCTGGGAGCTGAACGTGATGACCGAGGCCCAGGCCGAGGCCAAGAGCGAAGCGGAGGCGCAGACGCTGCAGCAGATGTTCATGGAACAGCTGGATGTGGACGAGGAAGTTGCCGCCATTCTGGTGCAGGAAGGCTTTTCCAGCATCGAGGAGGTGGCGTACGTACCGACCCACGAGTTGCTGGCGGTGGAGGAATTCGACGAGGACATCGTCGAGGAACTGCGCGGCCGGGCCCGGGATGTTCTGCTCACCAAGGCCATCGTGAGCGAAGAGAAATTCGGCGGTGCCGAGCCCGCCGCGGATCTGCTGGAAATGGAAGGCATGGATCGGGAACTGGCGTACACGCTTGCCGGACGCGGTGTGATTACTCGCGAAGACCTGGCCGAGCAGGCTGTGGACGATCTACTCGACATCGAGGGTATGGCTGAGGATCGGGCGGCCAGTCTGATCATGACGGCACGTGCCCCCTGGTTTGCCGACGAGCAGCAGGGCTGAGGCCGGGGAGAAGTTGATACGATGACGAATGTAACGGTTAAACAATTCGCGGATGTGGTGGGTATTCCGGTGGACCGGCTGCTGGTGCAGCTGGGCGAGGCCGGTTTGCCCATCGACAACGCGGACGCGACCATCAGCGACAAGGAAAAGATGCAGTTGTTGACCTACCTGCGCAAAAGCCACGGCAAGGGCGAGCCGGGCGCGGTGGCGGCCGAACCGAAAAAAGTCACGCTAAAGCGCAAGACCCATAGTGAACTGAGAGTGCCCGGCGGCGGCGGCCGCGGGGCGCCCACCAAGACTGTGAACGTGGAAGTTCGCCGCAAGCGCACCTACGTGAAGCGCAGCGCCGTGCTGGAAGAGGAAGCCAAGCGCCTCGAGGAGGAAGCGGCGGCGCGGGCGGCCGAAGAGGCCGAGGTCAAAGCCGCCGAAGAGGCGGCCCGCAAGGCTGAAGAAGAGGCCGGTCGCAAGGCGGCCGAGGAAGAGGCGGCCCGCAAGGCCGAGGAAGAAGCGGCCCGCAAGGCCGAAGAGGAACAGCGGCTGGCGGCGGAAGCCGAAGAGGCCCGTCAGAAGGCGGAAGAGGAAGCTCGCAAGCAACGCGAGGCGGCCGCGACCGCACCCGCCCCGGCGCCCGCCAAGGAGCGCAAGGCGCGCCGACACGAGGAAACCGAAGAGCAGCGCAAGGGCCGCTACGGCCGCCAGGAGCTGCACGTTGCCGCCGACAAGAGCGGCAAGCGCAAGAAGAAGGGGCGCCGCGCCGCCCGGCCGGTGAGCCTGGCTTCTTCGGAACGCCATGGTTTCGAACGTCCCACCCAGCCCATTGTGCGCGAGGTGGCGCTTCCGGAAACCATTACGGTGGGCGAGCTGGCCCAGAAGATGTCCGTGAAGGCGCCGGAAGTCATCAAGTCCATGATGAAAATGGGCATCATGGCCACTATCAACCAGGTCATCGATCAGGACACCGCCGCCATCGTGGTCGACGAGATGGGGCACAAGGCGAAGCTGGTCAAGGAGAACGAGCTCGAGGAGCAGCTCGAGCAGATGGGCGAGGTCGAAGGGGAACGCGGGCCACGGCCGCCGGTGGTCACGGTCATGGGCCATGTGGACCACGGCAAGACGTCGCTGCTGGACTACATCCGCTCGGCACATGTGGCGGCCGGCGAAGCCGGCGGCATCACCCAGCACATCGGCGCCTATCACGTGGAAACGCCCCGCGGCATGGTGACGTTCCTGGATACGCCCGGCCACGCCGCCTTCACGGCCATGCGCGCCCGCGGCGCCCAGGTCACGGATATCGTCGTGCTGGTGGTGGCGGCCGATGACGGCGTCATGCCCCAGACCCGGGAAGCGGTGCAGCATGCCAAGGCAGCCGGTGTGCCCCTGGTGGTGGCGGTCAACAAGATCGACAAACCGGATGCCGATCCGGACCGGGTGAAGAACGAGCTGGGTCAGCTGGACGTGATTCCGGAAGATTGGGGTGGCGATACCATTTTCGTGAACGTCTCGGCCAAGACCGGCGAAGGCGTGGACAACCTGCTGGAGTCCATCCTGCTGCAGGCCGAGGTCATGGAACTGACCGCCGTGCAGGACTGCCCGGCCAACGGCGTGATCGTCGAATCCAGCCTGGATCGGGGCCGTGGACCGGTGGCCACCGTGCTGGTGCGCAACGGCGTGCTGCACAAGGGCGACGTCATTCTCAGCGGCCAGGAATATGGGCGGGTGCGCGCCATGTTCGACGAATACGGCAATCAGATCGAGCAGGCCGGACCGGCCATGCCGGCGCTGGTGCTGGGTCTGTCCGGTACCCCGAACGCCGGCGACGACGTGGTGGCGCTGACCGATGAGCGCAAGGCCCGGGAGATCGCGCTGTTCCGCCAGGGCAAATACCGGGACGTGCGGCTGGCCGGTCAGAAGCAGGCCAAGCTGGAAGACGTCTTCAGCCAGATGGAGGAAGGCAAGACCAGCGCCCTGAACGTGGTCATCAAGGCGGACGTGCAGGGCAGTCTGGAGGCGCTGCGCGATGCGCTGACCAAGTTGTCGTCGGACGAGGTGAGGGTCAAGATCGTCGCCGGCGGAGTGGGTGGCATCAACGAGTCGGACGTCAATCTGGCGGTGGCATCCGGTGCCATCATCATCGGCTTCAACGTGCGCGCCGACGCCGCCGCGCGGCGGATCATCGAAGAGCAGGGCGTGGACCTGCACTATTACAGCGTGATCTACGAGGCCATCGACGAAATCAAGAATGCCATCAGCGGCATGCTCGAGCCCGAGGTCAGGGAGAACATTATCGGCCTGGCGGAGGTCCGCGACGTGTTTCGCTCGTCCCGTCTGGGGGCGGTGGCCGGCTGCATGGTGGTGGAAGGCGTGGTGCGCCGCAATGCGCCGATTCGCGTGTTGCGTGACAACGTGGTGATCTACGAAGGGGAGCTCGAATCCCTGCGCCGCTACAAGGATGACGTGGCCGAGGTGCGGTCCGGCACGGAGTGCGGCATTGGCGTGAAGAACTACAATGACGTCAAGGAAGGCGATTCCATCGAAGTGTTCGAGCGCGTCGAGGTGGCCAGAACGCTGTAACGCGGTCGGAAGCCTGGTGGCGACGTCTGCGCTTTCGCAGCCGCCGCGACACGATGGCTCGGACGGTCTGCCGGATCCCAACGGTGCCGCCGCCCAGACGGGCGGCCCACGCATCAGAGAGCCGTATCCAATGCCCAGGGAGTTTCCACGTACACGCCGGGTCGGCGAGCAGATCCAACGGGAGCTCGCCGAGCTGATCCGTGAAGAGGTGAAAGATCCCCGCCTCGGAATGGTCACCATTCTCGGGGTGCAGGTGTCCCGCGATCTGTCTCACGCAAAGGTCTTTGTGTCGGTGCTGGGCGACCACGATCAGGTGGCCGAATCCCTGCGGATTCTCAAGCGGGTGGCCGGTTTTCTGCGCCACGCTCTGGGGCAGCGGATGGTCATTCGCACGGTACCGCAACTGCAGTTCGTGCACGACGAGTCCGTGGAACGCGGTTCCAGGTTGAGCTCGCTGATCGATGAAGCGGTGGCATCGGATGCCGCGAAGAGTCCCAAGAAAGACACGGACGATTGAACGGCATGGGCGCACCGGTCGGCAGGCCGCGCTGCGCCATCAACAGAAGGTGCATGACTGATGGCGCGTCGGCGCAGCCAAGGCAGGAACGTTCACGGAATATTGTTGTTGGACAAGCCCGCAGGGGTGACTTCCAACGCCGCGCTGCAGACCGTCAAGCGTCTGTACCGGGCGCGCAAGGCGGGCCATACCGGGAGTCTTGATCCGCTGGCCAGCGGCCTGCTGCCCATCTGTCTTGGAGAGGCCACCAAGGTATCCGGATTTCTGCTGGATGCGGACAAATATTACTGGGTCCTTTGCCGACTCGGCGAGAAGACCGCCACCGGCGACGCCGAGGGCGAAGTGATCGAACGACGTTCGGTGGACGGCATCGATGCAGCCGCTATCGAGTCCGTGCTGGACCGGTTCCGCGGTCCTATCGAACAGATTCCTCCCATGTACTCGGCAGTCAAGCACCAGGGGCAGCGCCTGTACAAGCTGGCCCGCCAGGGGGTGGAGGTGGAGCGCAAGCCGCGCAGTGTGGTGATCCACGAGCTGCGCATGGAGCGTTACGACGCGCCCGAACTGGAGGTCGTGGTGCGCTGCACCAAGGGAACCTATGTGCGCACTCTGGCTGAGGATATCGGCGAGGCACTGGGCTGCGGCGCCCATGTCGCGCAGCTGCGCCGGCTGGGGGTGGGGCCGTACGGTGAGGCCCATATGATCACCCTGGACGAGCTCCAGGCGCTGGCCGAGCAGGGTCTCGGCGCCCTGGACGAGCGGTTGCTACCCTTGGAAAGCGCCCTGACGCAATGGCCTGAGGTACGCTTGTCGGCGGACGCCGCCTACTACCTGCTCCAGGGTCAGCCGGTGCTGGTGCCCCGCGCCCCCACCAGCGGCTGGGTGCGCTTGTACGGTACCGAACAGCGTTTTCTGGGCATGGGGGAGATCCTGGACGACGGCCGGGTCGCCCCCCGGCGGCTGCTCAGCACCGCTTGACCAGGGCTTACGGCTTGTCGCCAGTGCGGCCCGCCGGTTACAATAGTCCGCTTCGAAATACAGACAGTTGGAACATCAGCTTCTCCGGAGTATCTACCGATGGCTTTGAATACCGAACAGAAGGGCCAGATCGTCAAGGACTACCAGCTTGCGGCGGGAGACACGGGATCTCCGGAGGTGCAGGTGGCGCTGTTGTCCGCTCGCATCCAGGACCTCACCGAACACTTCAACCAGCACAAGCAGGACCATCATTCGCGCCGCGGGTTGCTGCGGATGGTCAACCAGCGCCGCAAGCTGCTCGACTACCTGAAGCGCAAAGATTCCCAGCGCTATCAGGACCTGATCGCCCGGCTCGGCCTGCGTCGCTGACCGCCCCCCATCGCGAGACCCCTGCTTTGAGGCCAAGGATACATTCGTGAGTTCACCCAAACCGATTACCAAGACGTTTCAGTACGGCGACCACACCGTCACGATGGAAACCGGCGAGATTGCGCGCCAGGCCAGCGGAGCGGTACTGATCAACATGGCGGATACTGTGGTGCTGGTCACCGCGGTGGGCATCAAGGAAGCCATCGAGGGTCGGGACTTCTTCCCCCTCACCGTCAACTATCAGGAACGGACCTACGCGGCCGGCCGCATCCCGGGCGGCTTCTTCCGGCGCGAGGGAAGGCCCAGTGAGAAGGAGACTCTCACCGCCCGCCTGATCGATCGCCCCCTGCGCCCTCTGTTTCCGAAAGGCTTCACCAACGAAGTCCAGGTCATCGCCACCGTCCTGTCGGTGAACAACGATATCGATCCGGACATTCCCGCCATGATCGGCGCGTCTGCCGCGCTGGCGGTGTCCGGACTGCCGTTCAACGGGCCCATCGGCGGATGCCGGGTGGGCTATGAAAACGGCAGCTACATCCTCAACCCCACCAATGCCCAGTTGAAGACCTCCGAACTGGATCTGGTGGTGGCCGGCACCGACCAGGCCGTGCTGATGGTGGAGTCCGAAGCCAAGGAACTGCCCGAAGACGTCATGCTGGGCGCCGTGCTGTTCGGTCACGAGCAACTGCAGACCGTCATCCAGGCCATCCGTGAACTGGCGGAAGCCGCCGGCACACAACCCTGGAACTGGCAGGCTCCGGAGAAGGACGAGAGCCTGGCCAACGCCGTGGCCGATGCGGGCGCCGCCGATCTGGAGGCCGCCTACCAGATCAAGGAAAAGCAGGACCGCTACGACCGGCTGAGCGACATCCGTTCGGCGATCGCTGCCAGGTTGACCTCGGAAGAGGGCGGCAGCTGGCCGGCGGAAGGTGTACGCGGCGCCATCGAATCCCTGGAGAAGAAGATCGTCCGCGGCCGCATCATCGCCGGCGAGGCCCGCATCGACGGGCGCGACAACAGCACCGTACGGCCGATTACCATCCGTACCGGCGTGCTGCCGCGCACCCACGGCTCGGCCCTGTTCACCCGCGGCGAGACCCAGGCGCTGGTGGTCACCACCCTGGGAACGGCCCGGGATGCCCAGATTATCGACGCCATCGAAGGCGAGCGCCGCGAGCCCTTCATGCTGCACTACAACTTCCCGCCCTACTGCGTGGGCGAGACGGGTATGGTCGGCAGCCCCAAGCGTCGCGAGATCGGCCACGGCCGGCTCGCCAAGCGCGGTGTTCAGGCCGTGATGCCCACCCAGGAGGACTTTCCCTACACCCTGCGGGTGGTGTCGGAGATCACCGAGTCCAACGGTTCCAGCTCCATGGCCAGTGTGTGCGGCAGCAGTCTGTCGCTGATGGACGCCGGCGTGCCCATCAAGGCTCCGGTGGCCGGTGTGGCCATGGGCCTGATCAAGGAAGGCGACCAGTTCGCCGTCCTCACCGACATCATGGGTGACGAGGACCATCTGGGCGACATGGACTTCAAGGTGGCCGGTACCACCGACGGTGTGACCGCTCTGCAGATGGACATCAAGATCCAGGGCATCACCAAGGAGATCATGGACAAGGCCCTGCAGCAGGCTCACCAGGCCCGCATCCACATCCTTGGGAAGATGAACGAAGCCATCGCTTCGCCCCGTTCCGAAATGTCCGAGTTCGCCCCGCGCATCATCAGCTTCCGTATCGATCCGGAGAAGATCCGGGATGTCATCGGCAAGGGGGGTGTGACCATCCGTTCCATCACCGAAGAGACCGGCGCCAGCATCGACATCAGCGATGACGGTACCGTGCGGGTCGCTTCAGTGGACAAGGCGGCCGGAGAAGAAGCTCGTCGGCGCATCGAGCTCATCACCGCCGATGTGGAAGTCGGCATGATCTATGAAGGCCGCGTGGCCAAGCTGATGGACTTCGGCGCTTTCGTCACCATCCTGCCCGGCAAGGACGGCCTGGTGCACATTTCCCAGATCTCCGACGAGCGCGTGCAGAACGTCAGCGACAAGCTCAAGGAAGGGGACATGGTGCGGGTCAAAGTGCTGGAAGTGGACAAGCAGGGCCGCATCCGGCTGAGCATGAAGGCGGTCGGCGACGAGTAACGTCGACATCCGTCGCACACCGAAAAGAAAAGGGGCCTAAGCGGCCCCTTTTTGTTGTGGCGGCCCACCTTTGCGCGACGGCGGGCCGCTCCCTCTTACCTCCCCCCGGAGTTCTCAGCGTCCGCCGAAGCCGGCGTCGGCCAGCATTTCAGGTAGCGGGGTCGGTAGGCCGGTGTCGGTGGAGGCCTGAATGAACTTGGAATCCGACTCCTGCTGGTTATAGCCGACGTTCTGCTTGTGCCAGACCACCTTGCCGGTTCTGGCATCGAACACCTTGATCAATCCACCCATGCAGGCGACGGCTACATGCTTGCTGTCAGGTGAAATGGCCGCCACACAACGCTTGCCGTCCTCGAGGTTCTTGGTGATATGCAGGCGGGTTTCCTTGCCGGTATGGGCGTTAAGCAGCACTATGCGATCCGCTTTGCCGTAGGCGTGGGGCAGACCGTCGTCGCCGAACACCACCGCCGTAGGCTTGGGTATGATGACCACGAAGTAGCTCAGGTTGGGCGCAATCTTCACGTAGGACGGATCGGCCTTTTCGATATCCTTGTTCTTCCAGGGCAGACTGGTCTCCTTGCCGCTGTCGATGTGGTACACGTAGCGCAGTGATACCAACTCCTTCCCGTCGGGGCTGAAGTTCAGCATGCTGAACTGGCGGGGAATCTGGAAGAACGGATCGTTGTAGGTTTCGACCACGTGGCGCTTGCCCGTGGATACGTCGATCACCGCGAACCGCTCACTGCCCACGAATGCCACTCGCCTGCCGTTGTTGCTGATGCCGAGGGCGTATACGCCTGCGTCGATGCTCTTGAAGGTTTTCACGGTCTTCAGCGTGGACAGATTGACGACGTCCAGGCTGGAATCGTAGCGGTAGCCCATGATCTTGTTCGAGCCGTCGTCGGAACGAACCGGTTTGCAGACATTGACCACCACGGCCGCGAACTTGCCGTTTTCCGACGGTACCACCGGGCCGATATAGTTGAAGGTGTACGGGTTCTTGCCGCAGTTGCCCGGAGCCGGGGGCTTGCTGCCCAACTCGATACGGCGGGGTGCCTTGCCCGAGAAGGTCAGCGCCGCGCCAATGAAGTCGGGAGCGCGATCCTTTCCGGTGGCGCCGACCCGTCCCAGGGAACTGGGCAACAGAATGATCTTGCCGTCCGGATAGCTGCCGTTGAGAACGATATCCTTGAAGCTGCGGATGCCCCAGTCACGCTTTCCGACCCGCCCGTAGCGGGTGCCGAAGATGCTGCGCAGCTTGACGTGCTGCCCGAACGCCTTCACGAGCTTGCCCGTGGAAGCCGTCCATATCTTGATGCCGCCCGTGAATTTGTGGTCTGCGCTGAGCCCGTCGCCGGCAGCGCCGCCGGTCACCACGTATTTTCCGTCGGCCGAATACTGAATGGAGTAGATGTCCGCCGACGGATCGGCGGCGTGGGCCCCCTTGGCCGCGAACCACACGCAGGCAAAGGACACGATGAATAGGAGCTTGATTTTGGTCATTGGCGTATTTCCCCCTTGCCCTGTCGTCGACAGTCGTCGTTCCCAGTGGTGGTGCGCTGACAATGGCCGCTGCTATGGGCAGTGGCCATTATGTGTGTTCACCGCTTGACAAAATTGTGTGATTTGAGTAGCGGCGGTGGGCCGGGAAGCTTTAAGAATGGGTGAAGTCGGTTCCAAGAGGCAGTGCATTGCGCACTGAGCGCGATTTAGCAACTCATTGAAATATATTGATGCATTGTTGTATTGGCCTGCTCGGGGCGGTTGCGGCTCTGCGCGCGGGGTACGGCGTGAGGCCCGGCTGGTGCCGGGTGCTGCTTCACGTCGACGGAAGGAGTCGGGAGCCAAGGGAGCCCCGGTATCTAAGGAACCAGTGGGAGTTGCAACGCCGACGCTGGCGTAGGTCCAATCGGACTACCCGTAGTTACGGGAACAGGGGCGGTTCACGGACCAAGCACCGGGTCGTGTCGACGTGTCTCTACTCCAGCAACCGCAACATCTGCTCAATCACCGACCGTGTCCGATCGGCTGTCGGACGGGTACGGCTCATGACCCGCAGCCCCCAGATCGTGCTGATCATGAAGCTCGCCAGCGCCGAGCAGTCTTTTTCCTTGGGGATCTCTCCAGCCGCCTGGGCCCTTGCTAACGCCTCTCGCAGCAGGCCCTCGATGGTCTCGAAGTGGTGTTTGACCCGAGCCTGGACAGCCTTGTCGCGGTGTGCCCGCTCCAGGGCGCTGTTGACCAGAAAACATCCCTTTCGGCCGGTCGCTTTTGCCGAGTCCTCCGCGAGTTGGAAAAAATAGGACTTGATTGCCGCCAACGGGGAGGACGGTTCCGACAGTGCGTAGGCGATGCGCTCGGCGGCCCGGGCGCCGTATTCATCCAGGGTCCTCAGGAACAACTGATCCTTGGAGTGGAATGCGCCGTACAAGCTGCCTGGATTGAGGTGTGTGGCGTCCACCAGATCGGCCATGCTGGTGGCGCAATACCCCTTTCTCCAGAACACCTGCATCGCGTTTTTCAGCACCTGCTGGGGGTCGTATTCGATGCGTCTAGCCATGAATCTTCCGATCTGAACATTGCGTATATATTAGCGTTGTTGAACGATTATTCAAGATTGACCGTGTCAGTGTCTGCGCCTAAACTGGAACGATCGTTCAATAATAGTGTCGATTGTTAGAAACTGGATGGGTGACGACCGATAGGAGATGAGAATGGCTAAGGTATTGATATGGTTGGCATCTGGAGAGCGCAGTAAGCTCATGCCCGGTCTGTTGTGGGGCGTCAACGCGAAGCGGCGGGGCTGGGTTGACGACGTGCGCGTTGTAGTCTTTGGCGACAGCCAGCAGACCGTTGCGCGTGACGAGGAGATGTTTTCCATGGTGCAGGAAATTGAGGGGACGCTGTTCTGTCGCCATGTCGCCGAAACGGAAGGGACCGTCGAAGAGTTGGAAGCCAAGGGAGCCAATCTGGCCTATGTCGGCGAGCCCATCGGCAAGGCGATCGCTGAAGGATTCACCGTACTGACGTTCTGAGCCTGCCGACCCACCCGCGCCGGCGCATAGAGCTGTGCACCGACGGCGCGTAGTCAGTGGTGGCCCGGTGTGCGCGACACCGGCTGCCAGTGGCCGCGTGCGATCGCCTGCCGGGGCGGGCAATGGACACAGAGAAAGGCGTTCAATGTTCATGACTGAGAGGGCATGCTTCTATGACCGAAAAGAATCGGGACGGGACTGATCGCGACTCCCGAGTCGCCGTCATCACCGGTGCCACATCCGGCATTGGGGAGGCGACCGCCAGAAAGTTCGTGACTGCGGGTTTCAGGGTGGTCGGAAACGCTCGCCATGGGGACGGGCTGCGGGCGTTGGAACGGGAACTGGGAGATGCGTTTGTGGGCATCGCGGGTGACGCGGGCGATGTTCCGGTGTTGGACAGCCTCTTCGAGGCGGCGCTCGATCGGTTCGGAAGACCGGCGGATATCGTGGTGGCGAATGCCGGGCGGGGCCTTGGCGGCTCGGTGACGGACGCGGAACTGTCGAAGTTCGAGGACATCGCCCGGTTGAACGTCACCGGTGTCCTGGCGCTGCTTCAGAAGGCGGCGCGCAGTATGGTGGAGAGCCAGAAGAGCCGGTTCCCGGATCAGGCAGCCGACATCGTCGTCATCGGTTCGGTGGTGGGCAGGCACATATCCCCCTTCAGTGCGGTTTATGGCGCCACCAAGTTCGCTGTTCACGGGCTCGCGGAGGGGCTGCGCCGGGAGGTGGGGCCGAAGGGAGTGCGAGTGTCCCTGGTGGAGCCAGGCGTGGTGATAAGCGGCTTTCAGGATGCCGCGGGTTACGACGACGAACAGGTGAGTCATTTCGACGAGGCGTTCGGGCCTCTGCTGTACGGTGATGATGTGGCGAATGCTATTTACGCTATCGTCACCCAACCGCCACATGTCCATATCAGCAACATAATGGTTCGACCGACCCGCCAGGACTATCCGTGACAGGGTGTTGTGCACTCGCGTTGGGCACGTGAACGGCACCGAGGCGGGTTGTTGAGGGCGGCTGGCGTAGCCAGGCCCCACTGCGCGGACAGGCGGCAGGGTGCCGCGGCTGCCGCATGCCTGAAATCCGGCACCGGCCGTTCAGACCAGCGGCTGGGGAGCGTTTGTGTGCAGGCACCGATCGAATTCGGCGCGGATGCGCTCTTCCAGCCAGTAGCGGGGCTGCCACGGGAAGGCGCCGTACACAAAGCCCACGTGACCGCCGGCGTCCGACAGTTCAAGGGTGACCGACGGGGAAAGTTCACTGTCGGTAGGTACGGCTTGCTGGGTCATGAAGGGGTCGTCGAGCGCGTGGATGATGAGTGTCGGGACCGCGATCGTTGCCAGGAACTGGCGGCTGCTGCAGCGGCCATAGTAATCTTCGGCATCTTGAAAGCCGTGTAAAGGCGCGGTGACCTGATCGTCGAACTGGCGAAAGGTGCGCATGGCGTCGAGCTTGTCGACGGTGATCGGCAGTTGCATGCGCTGCGCCTTCCGGCGTACGGAACGGCGCAGCCTGCCCAGCAGGTGCCACTGATAGACACGGGAGAAGCCACGCTTCAGCCGGTGACCGGCCTGGCTCAGGTCGAACGGCACGGAAACGGCGATGGCGGCATCCACCGGGGCATCGGCGCCTTTTTCCCCCAGCCACTTCAACAGGGCATTGCCTCCCAGGGAATAGCCCAGGGCGAAAAACATCCGTTCCGGATGGCGACGTTTGAGCTCCCGCACCACCGTGTCCAGGTCACCGGTTTCGCCGGAATGGTAGCTGCGGGGCAGACGGTTGGGTTCGCCGCTGCAGCCGCGGAAATGCATCAATACGACTCGGTAGCCGGCGGCGGCCAGGGTGTTGACGATGCCGGCAGCGTAGGGCGAGCGGATGGAGCCTTCCAGTCCGTGCAGTACGAGTACCAGAGGCCCGCTCGGCGGCCCGGCCCAGTCCAGATCCAGGAAATCCCCGTCACCCAGCTCGAGGCGTTCGCGCCGCAGTCCCCTGCGGGGACTGCGGCGCAGCAGGTTGGGCATCAAAGTCTGCAGGTGCGGACCCGGCAGCCACCAGGCCGGTCGGAAGTCGCTGCGTACTCTCATGGGGGGCGGGGGCAGGGAGGCGGTAAGCCGGGTCTCAGCGGGCACCCGCACGCGGGGCGCGCAGCGAGCGTAGAGGGCTGTTCATACCAGTGCCTTTTCGATGACCGTGCGCAGGGTGTCCACATCGAACGGTTTGTCGAAGATCGCGGAAACGCCGCTTTGCTCCAATGCCGCCAGGCGGTTGCAGTCCGATTCTCCGGTGACCATCAGTACCGGGACGCTCGGTTGGGTGCTCTGGGCGCGGATATAGGCGATGAGCTCTTTGCCGTCCATCTCCGGCATGTGGTAGTCGGTGACGATCAGATCGAAGAACTCCCGGTCGATCATCCGCTGCGCCGCGCGCCCGTCCGCGGCCTCGCTGAACTGTTCGATACCCATGCGTTCCAGGACCTGGCGGACGAAATGCCGCGACGTGGTGCTGTCGTCCACGATCAGCACCCGCAGTTCATCGGGCGTGTAGTGGCGCAGATTCAGGGTATCCGGCTCCAGAAAGTCCAGGGTGGTATACAGGGAGCGTTGCAGTTGCTGGGCTTCGAACGGCTTGGGCAGGATCGCGATGACGCCCGCCTGGCGCAAGGGTTCCAGATAGCGAATATCGGTCTCGCTGGATATCAGCATGAAGGCGATGTCACGCAGCCGTTCGTTGGAGCGCATGGTGCGGATCAGGTCGGTGCCGGTCATGTCCGGCAGGTGCATGGCGCTGATGGCCAGATCGGGAGGCGCACCTTCCATACGGCTCAGAGCGCTGGCGCCATCGCGCACGCAGCTCAGCGCTTTCACACCGAAACCGGCGAGATAGTCCCCGATGATGCGCTGCTGGGTGGTGGACGGTTCCACCAGCAGCACGTCCAGTTGGTCGATGGTGATGGACTTCATGTCGGTGTCGTGCCTGCTGCGCTCCCGCGGCAAGGCCTGCCGGGCGCTGTCGCGCGCAGCGCCCGGCCGAGCGCGGCTATTGGTGGGCCCGGTTCTCGATCAGGTCCTTGACCACGCCGGGATCGGCGAGCGTGGAGGTATCGCCCAGGTTGTCGATTTCGTTGGCGGCGATCTTGCGCAGAATGCGGCGCATGATCTTGCCGGAGCGGGTCTTGGGCAGGCTCGGTGCCCACTGCACCACGTCGACGGTGGCGATGGGTCCGATTTCCTTGCGCACCAGGTCCACCAGTTCCTTGCGCAACTCATCGCTGGGCTCGAATCCCTTGACGAGAGTGACATAGGCATAGATGCCCTGGCCTTTGATGTCGTGGGGGAAGCCCACCACCGCGGCTTCTGCCACGGCATCGTGCAGCACCAGGGCGCTTTCCACTTCGGCGGTCCCGAGGCGGTGGCCGGACACGTTGAGCACGTCGTCCACCCGGCCGGTGATCCAGTAGTAGCCGTCCTCGTCCCGACGGGCGCCGTCGCCGCTGAAGTACATGCCCGGGTAGGTCTTGAAGTAGGTGTCGATGAAGCGCTGGTGGTCGCCGTACACGGTGCGCATCTGGCCGGGCCAGGGACGGGTGATCACCAGGTTCCCGGAGCCGGGCCCTTCCAGCAGGTTGCCCTCGTTGTCCACCAGCGCCGGCACCACGCCGAAGAAGGGCAGGGTGGCCGAGCCCGGTTTCAATCGGGTGGCGCCCGGCAGAGGGGTGATCATGTGGCCGCCGGTCTCGGTCTGCCACCAGGTGTCCACTACCGGGCAGCGTCCGTCGCCCACCACGTTGTAGTACCACTCCCAGGCTTCCGGGTTGATGGGCTCGCCGACGGTGCCCAGGATCTTGAGGCTGCTGCGGGAGGTGCTGGTGACCGGTCCGTTGCCTTCGCGCATGAGGGCGCGTATGGCGGTAGGCGCGGTGTAGAAGGACTTGACCTGATGTTTGTCCACCACCTGCCAGAAGCGGGAGGCGTCGGGGTAGTTGGGCACGCCTTCGAAGACCAGCGAGATGGCGCCGTTGGCCAGGGGTCCGTACACGATATAGGAGTGCCCGGTGACCCAGCCCACGTCGGCCGTGCACCAGTAGACGTCGCCGTCATGGTAGTCGAACACGTACTTGTGGGTGATGGCCGAATACAGCAGGTAGCCGCCGGTGGTGTGCAGCACGCCTTTGGGCTTGCCGGTGGATCCAGAGGTATAGAGGATGAACAGGGGGTCCTCGGCGTCCATTTCCTCCGGTTCGCACTCGGTGGACTGGGCCTGCATGGCCTCCTGGTACCAGACGTCCCGACCGTCGGTCCATGCCACGTCCCCGCCGGTGTGTCGCACCACCACGGCGGTATGCACATTGGGACACGACTTCAGCGCCTCGTCGGTATTGGCTTTCAGCGCCACCCTGCGCCCGCCGCGCACGCCTTCATCGGCAGTGATGACCACCCGGCAGTCGGAGTCCAGGATGCGATCCTTGAGGGACTCCGGAGAGAAGCCGCCGAACACCACCGAATGCACGGCGCCGATACGCGCACAGGACAGCATGGCCACCACGGCTTCGGGAATCATCGGCATGTAGATGCAGACCCGATCGCCCTTCTTGACGTTGTGGGCCTTGAGTACGTTGGCGAATCTGCACACCTGTTCGTGCAGCTCGCGATAGGTGATCTTCTTGTCCACGTTGGGGTCGTCGCCCTCCCAGATGAGGGCAACCTGATCGCCACGGCTTTCCAGGTGGCGGTCCAGGCAGTTGTAGCTGGCGTTGAGCTTGCCGCCTTCGAACCAGCGGATGTCGCCTTTGTGGAAATCCCAGTTCAGGACCTTGTCCCAGGGCTTGTACCAGGTAAGAAATTCTTCGGCCTGCTCGGCCCAGAACCCGTCAGGATCGGACACGGAACGTTCGTACATCTCCCGGTAGCGCGCCTCGTTGATATGGGCGTTGGCAGCGAACTCCGGGGGAATGTCGTAGACCTTGTGTTCGGACATCGCCTGTTCTCCTGTGGGTTGCGGGCCGCCCCAAGGGTGCACCGGCGGGGCAGGCAGGGCTCCGTTGTCTTTCGAGCGCCGGCCGGATGCGGTGCCCGGACAGCGAATGTTTTAGGCCATTCTAACTCAACAGGCTACCGGTATGGCCAGTCTCGGCGAGGTATTCCCGCCAGGCGATGACGGCGACCACAAACGCATCACACGGAGGGGGGATCAGCGTAGGGTATTGCAGTGGTGGTAGGGATACGGCTTGGGTCCCAATGGGCAACGGCCCACTGCCACAACGCTTCGCGGTCTTCCTCCAACAACCTTTCGGGAGGTTGCTGTCCCAGAAAACGCAGTGCGTTCAACAGCAGCTCGAGCGGCTCTCGGCCTTCGATGCTCGGTGCCCCGGTCTGCTTGCTGAGCTTGTCGCCGTTGGCGTCGACGGCGACGGGCAGATGCAGATAGGAGGGTGTGGGCAGGCCGAGCAGACGCTGCAGATGGATCTGACGGGGGGTGGAATCGAGAAGGTCGCTGCCGCGCACCACGTGGGTGATCCACTGGTCGGCATCGTCCACGACCACGGCCAGCTGGTAAGCGACCAATCCGTCGGCGCGGCGCACCACGAAGTCGCCGACTTCGGTGATCAGGTCCTGGCTGCAGTGGCCCTGCAGGCGGTCGTCGAAATCGACGGGCTGCGGCGGCACCCGCGCCCGCAGCGCACGGGCCGTGCGTCCCGGCGGCAGGCCGTTGCGGCAGGTGCCCGGATAGATGGCTCCGTTGGGTCCCGCCACCGCGCCGTCGGCGATTTCCCGGCGACTGCAGGCGCAGGGATAGATCGCCCCGTCTGCGGCCAATTGTTCCAGGGCGGCGTCATACGCGTCCTGCCGCCGGCTCTGGTACAGCACCGGTCCGTCCCAACGCAGGCCCAATGCTTCCAGGCTGCGCAGGATGCTGTCCGCGGCCCCCGGCATTTCCCGCGGGCGGTCCACGTCTTCCATACGCACATACCAGTCACCGCCGTGACTGCGGGCGTCCAGGTAGCTGGCGACAGCGGCGATCAGCGAACCAAAATGCAGGGGCCCGGTGGGCGAGGGCGCGAATCGGCCACGGTACGGGGCTGACTTGAAACGTTCGTCGGGCGGGGCGGGGATGGCCATGCCGTGTTGGCTCGACGCGGCGGGGAGCTGGGGTGTGCAGGAGACGGCGGTGCGGGGCGTTGGGCCGTCCCGCACCGCCGCCGGCTGTCAGCCGCGCATCTGCTTTTCGCGAATCTCGTCCAGTGTCTTGCAGTCGATGCACAAGGTCGCGGTCGGGCGTGCTTCCAGGCGGCGCACGCCGATCTCTATACCGCAGGAGTCGCAGTAGCCGTACTCGTCGTGATCGAGCTTGTCCAGCGCCTCATCGATCTTCTTGATCAACTTGCGTTCCCGGTCCCGGGTGCGCAGTTCCATGCTGAACTCCGATTCCTGGGTGGCGCGGTCGTTGGGGTCGGGAAAGTTGGCCGCTTCGTCCTGCATGTGATGCACGGTGCGGTCCACTTCCTCCATCAGATCGTGCTTCCACGCCCAGAGAATCTTGCGGAAATGCTCCACCTGATTCTTGTTCATGTACTCTTCGCCCGCCTTCAGTTCGTAGGGGGCGATATCGGCGTTGGGCCCTACGTACACGGCGCCCTGCGCCGACGTCTGTGCAGGCTGCTTGCCCTTGGCGGCTGTCTTTTTGGGCGCGGCCTTTTTGGGCGCGGAGGTCTTCTCGGTCGCGCGCTTGGCCGGCGCCTTCTTGGCAGTGCTCTTGGCAGTCGAGGCCTTGGTCTTGGCGGCCGCCTTCTTCTTCGGGGCCGAGGCCTTCTTCTGCACAGACTTCTTCGTCGTAGGCATGCAGTTCTCCTGCAAAATTCCGTAGATCAGCGCTTTACCAGCTGGGACCCTCGCAAACCGTGCCAGTGAGCGGGCCTGCCGGCTGGTGAATAAGCCGCCTAGTTTCAGCGCATCGAGGTCTCTAGTCAAGTCTGGGATTAGCCCGGGGAGCCGGGCCAGCACACTGATTTTTCGAGGTTTAGCCTCAATGCTTAAGTTTTCCCCCGAGCGCGCAATGTTGCGTCGCCCCCGGCATGCAATCACAATCGGACCGCGCCGGGCTCCGGGGCGTCAGTGGCCCGGTCAGGTTCCGGCCGCGCAAGCGATCCGGAAGTGGAGGCGCAGGCGGTTGTCGGTGCGCGGCCTTATCGGCAGGATTGCCGGCGCGCGCCCAGGCAGGCGCTCCCCTTTCCACAACCCAAACCACAAGGTGGCCAGCCCCATGAGCGAGTTCGACGCCCTGTTGTTCGACGTTGACGGCACCCTCGCCGAAACCGAGGAAGTACATCGCCAGTCCTTCAATGCGGCGTTCGCCGCCGCCGGCCTGGATTGGGAATGGTCGCCGAAGCTCTACCGCAAGCTGCTGGCGGTCACCGGGGGCAAGGAGCGCATACGGTATTACCTGGATAGCTTCCGCACCGATTTCCCTCGCCCCGACGATCTGCAGGACTTCATCGCCGGGCTGCACAAGGCCAAGACCGACATCTACACCAGCACCGTGGCCGCCGGCGAGGTGCCGTTGAGACCGGGGGTGCGTCGTCTGCTGCAGGAGGCCAGGGCGGCCGGGCGGCGTCTGGCCATCGCCACCACCACCACGCCCGACAATGTGACCGCCCTGCTCGAGCACAGCCTGGACCGGCACGCGCCGGGTTGGTTCGAGGTCATCGGCGCGGGCAGCGTAGTGCCGTCCAAGAAGCCGGCGCCGGACATCTATGAGTATGTGCTGGATGCGCTGGGGGCGGCGCCGGAACGGTGCCTGGCCTTCGAGGATACGGAGAACGGCGTGCGCTCGGCCCTCGGGGCCGGCGTGCCTACGCTGGTGACGGTGAGCGCCTACAGCCGCGGCCAGGACTTCAGCGGCGCGACCCTGGTGTTGGATCATCTTGGCGAACCGGACATGCCGTTCACGGTGCTGGCCGGTGACGCACATGGCGCCCGCTATGTGGACGTCAGGCTGCTGGACAGGCTGAGCCTGCGCGACGAACCCGAAGCGGCCGATGGCTGATCGCGGCACTTCCCCGACGCCGTTGGCGCGGCGCATGGAGCGGATTCAGCCGTTTCATGTCATGGCGCTGCTGGCGCGGGCCCGGGAGCTGGAAGCGGCGGGCCGTTCGGTGGTGCATATGGAAATCGGCGAACCCGACTTTCCCAGCCCCGAGCCCATCGTGGAAGCGGGCCGCGCGGCGCTGGCCGCCGGTCATACCCACTACACGCCGGCGGCCGGTCTTCCCGAGCTGCGGGCAGCCATTGCCGGTTTCTATGCCAGCCGCTACGGCGCGACCGTGGACCCTCAGCGGGTGGTGGTCACGCCGGGGGCATCCGGCGCGCTGCAACTGGTGCTGTCGGTGCTGGTGAATCCCGGGGCCCGTGTGCTGCTCACCGATCCCGGCTATCCCTGCAATCGCAATTTCGTGCACCTGGTGGACGGGCTGCCCGTGAGCGTGCCGGTGAGTGCCGACGACGGGTATCAGCTGAGCGCCGCCCGCGCCCGGGAGCTGTGGACGCCGGAAACCGCTGCCATGCTGGTGGCGTCGCCGGCCAATCCCACCGGCGCGGTGTTGAACGAGGCGCAACTGCGGGCGCTGGCCGAAGTGGCCCATGGGGGCGGTGGCCGGTTGATCGTCGACGAGATCTACCACGGTCTGAGTTACGGGATCGACGATGTTACCGCGCTGGCGGTGTCCGACCAGGTGTTTGTCATTAACAGCTTCTCCAAGTACTTCGGCATGACCGGCTGGCGACTGGGTTGGGTGGTGGCGCCGCAGGCCTACGTGGCGGACCTGGAGAAGCTCGCCCAGAATCTCTTTCTGTCGG
>Ga0307441_1000108_pt1 | contig 34394 bp, 67 predicted proteins | sample SalMarWE160420MG_FD_202149 | JGI IMG/M metagenome (GOLD analysis project Ga0307441, IMG submission 202149) | Salt marsh sediment microbial communities from the Plum Island Ecosystem LTER, Massachusetts, United States - WE1604-20 | ecosystem: Environmental > Aquatic > Marine > Intertidal zone >... | reverse complement strand
GCTCCGAAGCGCAAGGCTCCGAAGCGCAAGGCTCCGAAGCGCAAGGCTCCGAAGCGCAAGGCTCCGAAGCGCAAGGCTCCGAAGCGCAAGGCTCCGAAGCGCAAGGCTCCGAAGCGCAAGGCTCCGAGCGCCAACAAGTCGCAACTGATGGCTGCCGCCGAGAGGCGCTACAAGCAGGCACGCGCCCGTCAGAACGGGAACACTCGGTCGCAATCGGGACTGGCCCGAGCTCGCGGCTTTCGCCGCGTGAGGTAGTTCGTGGCTCGTCACCGAGCTCCGATCTGGACCCATTGGTCATGCGCTGGGGACGATTGCGTCTCTGAGTGCGTCGACGACGGTGGGGCCGGTGTCGTGCTGGCTCGACGCAGGGTCAAGCGTTCGCGGGGAGGCACGTGGTACTGGCAGATTGAGCTCCGCGGTGGAGAAGTGTTCGACTACTCGGCCGAAAGCTACATTGCCAGTGAGGCAGCGCAGGCAGGGGCCGACTGGGTCATGCGTCAGCCTGCCACCCGCAAGCTCTTCCGCCAGGAGGTCGACAGGATTCGCCAGGAAGAGGCTGCGGACATCAATCGCGAGCTTGCGCAGCGCAAGGCACGGTCTCCTGTCACACAGAGCTCGGCGCGACAGCAAGGGTTTGCCTTTGCTCCGCCCCCTCCGGCTCCTCCACGTCGCCGACCGGTGCAGGGCAAGCTCTTCGACCCGGGCCCAAAAGCCTCGCGAGCTCGGCGCACAGCGCCCGCGCGCCCGGTTCCTGCTGCTGCCGCTGAACTTCCCCGGTCCCGGCTCGACCAGCTTCTCGGCAGGCGAGCTGGCTCTACTGCCGAGCAAGAATCGTTGCCGCTACGCGGCAGCCAAACGGGATGGCGCTTCCAGAAGGCTCCCGTCTTTGCTCCCGGGCCTGGAGAACCGGCACCCCCCGGCTACGAAGCGGCTGGACCGGTGGTGCTTTCCGGCGAGCAGATCATGACGCTGGAGGCACTGCGTTCGGCGAGAGCTCGCATCAGCAGCCGCCTGCGCTCGCCGCAGCCGGGCGAGGTGGACCCCGACGTGGTTGCGTTGCTGTGGAACGCGGGCCTGGTGCGATACGCGAAGGACCAGCTGGGCCGCGACTTGGCAGAGCTCACCCCGAAGGGTCGCAAGGCACTTCCGCCGATCCGGCCGATGAAGGCAGCTGAGCCGAGTCTCGCCAGGCTCAAGGTGGGCGACGTCGTGCACGTGGACGGGAAGACGAAGCGATTCGTGGTCGTCCGGGTCAATGAGTATGGAAACGTGAGCCTGCAGGCACTGTCCGGAGCCGCCAAAGGTTCAGTAATGGAGAATGAGTCACCAGGGCGCCTGACGCTGGCTGCAGATCAGCAGATCAGATTTTCCGGCTCACTTGCAGACAAGCTGGAGACTCGGGCAGCTCAACGGATGAAAGGCTTCTACGAGGGCCAGGGGATCATCCTGCAGCAGCTTCCAAACTACGCCGGGGATGCTGCCGAGCTCGCGTCGCAGAAGTACAGGGGCACCGCGGCACCATCATTTGAAACCCATTCCCCCGTCGTCACTCCTCCACCGGCGCTGGAGTCATTCCGACCTGAAGCACCGCCGGATCTGCGCCGCCCATTCGAGGTGGGCACCGTCGTGCAGTTTGTGGGCAAGCCGCGCCGCTACGTGGTGACGTTCTTGGATAGCGTCGGGCGAGGTGTTGGCCTGAACGCATTGTCTGGTGCAGAGCGGGGCTCTGCCCCGAGTGGCGTCGATCCCAACGAGCTACGGCCGAGCGACGACCAGACCATCGAGTTTGTGGGGAAGCGAGGTTATACCCTGCAACTCAAAGCTGGCGAAGCTCTCTCCGCGCACAATCGACCGAGGCGCTTCCTGCAAGACTTCGTCACGTATCGCGGTGTCGGATCGAGTAAAGAGCCGGAATCCCCGAAGCCGCGGAAAGCCTCGCGTATCGTCTGGCAGCCGCTACTCGATGCAGTGGGCGCAGCGGCCTACCAGATTGAGAAGCACTACCACTCGTTTCCGCGGACTCTCGTCAGCGAGGGAACCTATTCGAGCGACTACCGCCCCAGCTACGCGCCCAACCGTGAGCAGGCAGCGGCGGAGATGCAGCCGCACATCGACGCACTGCGCGCGTTGCGTGGCCCCTATACCAGCACGAAAGCTCCGGCAACGCAGAGGGATCAGGCACGGGCGTGGAAGGCGCTGCGCGACCATGCGGTGCGCTTCCTCAAGGAGTACCAGAGAGAAGCTAGCCCATCGATTGCCACGCATTACGCTATGCACGGCGGAGTGCTGGACAGTGCGGACCTGGCTGGTCTGACCAAGTGGGCAGAGCTCGAACGCAAGGGGGAGCTATGAAGTTCTCCCGTGCGATTCAGCGTCTCGTTGACCAGGCTGACGCTGAGCTCGTGCGCTCCCGGGCTCGGAGGACTCCTCAGCGTCGGCTGAAAGTCTGGACCCTGAGCCCCGAGGAGAAAGTCCACTACGTCATGCGCGAGTTCAAGCGTGGCGTCCTGCGCTCGGGAGCGGGGCACATCGTCACGTCTCGGGAGCAAGCCATTGCGATTGCGCTGGCCGAGGCCGGCTTGGCTCGGCGCCGGAGGCGATACTGATGGCACGATCTTTTTCTGCTGGCACGCAGAAGCTCGTCGACCAGGCGGAGCGCTCCGAGCAGGCGCGCCGCACGCGCAAGCGCCAGAGCGCTGTCGTCGTGACCTCCCAGCGCTGGACCGAAGCGCAGCGCAAGCGCGAAGCGAAGGCAGCCGGGAAGACGCGGATTGAGCTGCTCAAGTACAACCTGAAGCAGGCGCGCGACCAGAGCCGCAAAGAGACGGCGCGGCTGCGTTCCCGATACAAGACCAGCCGGATTCCCCTCCAGGCGCAGATCAAGCGGTTCCGGCAAAAGTGGCGAGACTGGGTGAACGCGCAGGTGGCGGAGTATCGACGCAAGCACCGTGAAGTCTGGCGGGGCCGCATAGACGCGGCCCGTCTGGCGGTCATCAAAGCCGAGTTGGAGCTCAAAGCAGAGCGAGGCTACCAGGCGGACTATCGGAAGATCGACCGCCAGCAGAAGGCCCTCCGCAAAGCGCAGCCGAGAGCGAAGCAGACAGGTCGCCTGCATCGCGCCGAGTCTGACGACGCAGTGGAGCGAAACCTTCCGGATGACCTGATTCCGATCTGGCGCAAGGTGAAGAATCGAATCCGGACCGCCCACACCCACAAGACGCGTACCGAAGCGTTTCTCGAATGGGTGCACGAGAACAGTGACGAGGTCGAGGCAATTCGGTCACGCATCGACGCGGCAGCGCAGCGCACCATTGGGCGGGAGATGGCCGAGGCCGAACGACGTCTTTATGCCGAAGGCTACTACGACGCGGACGTCCCGTTCTGAGGTGATCCCATGATTGTCCCAACACCAGAGGCCGGCCGCTTTCACTTCTATCGCCAGGAGTACACCTACAACCCGAGCTCGGGGCAGTGGGAGCCGGGCTCCTGGGCGTCAGCAAGCTACAGCGCGACCGAGGTGGACCCGTTGACGATCATCCAGCAACTTGACGACGCGCTGGCTCAGTCGTCCACGAACGTCACTCCTCCCCCTTACCGATGGTGGCACCTGTGGGTGTGGGGCTACGAGACCACGAACCAGGGCGGGCCCATCCCGATCAGTCCCGACGGTTCGCTGCCGGTGCAGCGCGTCCCAGCCCGCTGGTTGCTCGGTCCGAGCTTCGGCAACTTCCAGACCATGCGTGCTGACTTCTGAGGAATCCCGTGACTCTGACTCTGCCAGCATTCTCCGGCCTGATGGCGCAACCGATGGCGGTGCGTATCAAGCTTGTACAGATCGCTGACAGGAACGATTGGGATGCGGCTGGCATGGCCGGCGCCATTCAGCACGAGAGTGGTTGGAACCCCCGAGCTCGGAATCCGGGCAAGTCGCGAGCGACCGGCTTCATTCAGTGGACGAAGGACACGGCGCCACTGTACGGCACGACGGTGGACGAGATCCGGAACATGCCAGCCGTGGACCAGCTCGACCTGGCGGAGCGATACTGGCGCAATGCGTCCTATGGGCGCGGCATCGGACCGCGGGACTTTCTGGTGTTGGGGCTCGGCACGGGGAACGTGCCCGGGTACTACCGTCCTGGTCTGCCGGACTCGACCATCCTGTACGAGCCCGGATCTGCTGGTGCCGAGGGCAACCCGGGCCTGCAGGACGAGAGCGGAGCAATCACCGTAGGGACGGCTCGCGCTGCCCTAAATCGCACCCTCTCGGGAGTCGACGAGGTGTCGATCGTCGACGAGCTCTATGACCCTGAGACCGGCGAGCTCCGCCCCGTGGTCGTGAAGGCTGCGATGGGCATCGAGGGGCTCTTCTGGCTCGGAGCACTGGCGGTGTTCGTGGTGAAGGTTGCTCGAAAGGGGAAGGGCAAGCGATGACGAACAAGCAGTGGATCTGGATCTACGGCATCAAACCCCGCGACTACCTGATGCAATGGCAGCCGACCCCGGTCGAGTCCAAGTGGCTCAACCCTCAGCGGCCCCTCGATGCCACGGAGCGCACTCATCTGCTCGACTACCTTGTCAGTAGTAGCTGGACCTCCTCAATGGGACAGCCAGTTCCCCCGACCTACACCCACCTGTGGTGGTGCGCGTGGAATGACGCCGCCCGATCCTTCGGACCCTGGACTCGACACTACGCTCGATGACTGACCGAATCCCCGTTGTCACCGGTGAGAATATCTGGCGGTTGCTCCGCACAGATCGAGACGGTGCTACGCGCGAAGAGGTGCTGGCGATGGTCGGACCGGCCATGCACCATCTGTTGCATGAGGCCGGCGAACAGTTCGGGCAGATCGACCCCTGGCAGATCGTCGTCGAGACGACTCCCGAAGGTGACGAGTTGCCGCACCAGTGGCGGATCGGCGCGGCCCGGCCCATCGTCGCGAGCTCGGCCAGTCGCGGCCCCCTGCCGGATGCGACGACCGAGCTACCCCAGGCCGCACGAGTCCTGGGTAGTCGCATTCTGACCGAGGAGTACGGACTGCCCACGGTGCGCGGGAAGAATCCCTGGTGGATCATCGTGCGCTTCTGGTGGAGGCAGCCCGATTCAGAGGTCGACTATCCGGGCTATGCCGTGAACGCCATCGGATGGCACGAGCACACCACCCATGAGGCAGACTGGGTGCTGGACAAGGCGATTGTGCCCGCGGCTCCTGATCCTGATCCGGGCGAAGAGACGTTCGGGCAGATCATGGGCCCACGGATCACTGAGAGCATCAAGACCGCTGTGAGTTTCGGAGCGGGAACGGTCGTGGTGCTGGGCCTGATTGCTGCGGCCGTCTACTTCGGCCCAGCGCTCGTATCCCGCTCCCGAAAGGCCGGGGCAACATGAGCAATCTACGTGTGGAGAACTGGATCAACATCCAGCGCAAGATGGTCGGGCCGGACGCTGTGTCAGTGTCCACAGTCGTTCTGGTCGGTCCTGACGGGGACGCCTGGGCGACCTGGCCCATCGAGTACGAGAATCTGGACCAGGCCGTCGACGACATGATCGTGACGCAAGGCGAAGAGCGTGCAACGGGGCTCTATCACTGCAAGCTGGTTGGACTGGACGCACGGGGTATTCAGATCGCTCTGCTGCCGTTGCGTGTGAACGGCAAGGCTCCGCAGGCACTTGGGGCAGGAGCGGAGCAGAACGCTCTACAACGCGCCACGAGTGTGGCGCTGGCGAATGCTGAGCAGCTGCTCGCGACGCAGGCGAACCACATCGAGAAGATCAGCGCCATCGCGGACAGCCTCTTGGAAGACCGCACGATCTTGGTTGACGAGTTCAACAAGGCCCAGAGCGATAACCTCGACATTCAGCTGCGCACCCAGGAGTGGGTCGAACAGCAGCAATTCAAGAAAGAAGCCTGGGAGTTTATCAAGGAGAAGGTGGCTCCGGCTCTCCTGCCCGCAATCGTCGCCTACACCGAGAACGTCCAGAAGGAACGAGCAGAGGCGAAGCGACTGGAGGACGAGAAGACGAAGCGCAAGCAGGCCAAGTTTCCTCCGGGCTGGCCCGGCAATGGAGCCAGTCCTCCAACCGCTACTCAGAGCTCCTCGAGGTCACCATCTGCACCGCCGAGCTCGGCGCCGTCACCGACGGCCGCGACCGACGGATCATCGCCAGCCGCGAGGCACACTGCGTCACCGATGGAGAGCGGTAACGCAAGCGCAAGTCCGGCTGATGTTGCTTTGCGTGCGGCAGCGATGCCGCTCCAAAACCAAGCGGGGGTGTCCGGGCCCCGAGGCAAGGCTCCCCCGGCCACCTGCCCCGGCGAACCCGCGGCACCCCCGCTTGCTCCTAAGGAGGCCGGGAATGTTGAACACGAAAAACCCGCTGACGGCTCTGGTGCTGATCGCGATAACGGAACCGAAAAGACTCAAGCCCATCGTGCAGGAGGCGTACCGGCAAAGCGCCGGCCTCGTGCTCCGCGAGGCGGGCGAAGCACTCATAAGGGGTGACAGCCAACCCCCATCGTCAAGACCCACCACGGGATCTGGGAGAAAACAATCATGACATTCAATGCAAACAGCTGGCCGATCCGCCTGTCCCCCTCTGGTCCGTTCATCCGTGACGCTGTCTCGGGTGCACCGCTCCCGCTGGGTCCGGGCTCGATTGGCATTGTCCTGCGAGCTCAGGGTACCAGCGGCAGCGGCGGAGCAATCTCGTCGACGGCGCCGACGCCCATCGTTGGGCTGGACAACATCCCCTGTAACCTTCCGGGCGGATACCACTATGACGTCAAGGCGATCATCGTGCTGGACCTTCCGGCAGTGCCGGGCGCTTCGGAGCCTCTCGTCGTAGATATCGAGTACAGCGACGACAACGGCGGAACGTGGCAGACGTTCCCCGGCGCTCGGTGCAACGCGCTGACCGTCGCTCCTCAGGCAGGGCCAGCAGTGGTGGAGGAGATCGACGTTGACCGAACGGCGTCGCCGAACAACACCACCATCACGAATCTTCGGGTCGTGCCGAGCAACCCGGGAGGCACCGGCATCCTGCGCACGCAGGCGGGCCTCTGCACGCTTCGGGTCGAACAGTACGTGGCGGCAACCTAGGGCAGGCGCGTGCGTCCAGCGTCCAGCTCAATCAGGCTGGGCGCTGGACTGCGCGCGTTCCCTGATCTCTGACCTCAATCCTTGCCAAGAGCCACCATGCTACCCCCGAACATTCCACTGCGCGCTGGTCCAAGCGGGCCCCTTGTCGATTGGCTGTACTGGCTGCGGAATCTCACTTTCTTTGCAGGCTTCAAGCGCATTTGGACTGCCCAGCAAGTCGGCGTCGTCAATGTCCCCGCCGGTGGTGCTGGTGCGCCTGGCACCGAAGTGTTGCATCAGGACGTCGACTGGACGACGGCCGACTTAGATATCTCTGGTCAGCTGCACTATCTGGTGCTGGCGCGCCTTGTGTTCAACACTTCGCCGCCCCCGCTGGCGTACCCAGGACAGCTCCGAGGCAATCTGAATGTCACGCCTGCAGGTGGGGTCCTGAGTACGGTGCACACTTGGTACACGTGGGCAACCCCACTGAACCCTCCTGCAGACTTTAGCGTCGGCGGTGACACCTTCGGCGCTTGGCTGATGCAGTCCGGAAAATTCCCGGCGCTCGCTGTCGGCGCGAACAGATTTGCTCTCGCGGTTGGCAATCCTATCGCCGGCAATGGCGTCTACGTGCAAAACGCTGAGCTGTCGGTGGCCGAGATCGCTTGTCCGCCGGGCACGCTTTCCACACCCTAAGGAGCCACCATGCGACCACCAAACATTCCACTGCGAGCCGGACCCAGCGGCCCACTCGTCGATCTGGCTTACTACCTCTACAATCTGAACGGCTTCATCGCACCGAAGCGTCTCTGGTACGTCGAACAGTCTGGGGTAGTCAGCGTTCCCAAGTCGACGGCCGCAACGCCTGGCGTGGAAGTGCTCTCGATCGACGTTGAGTGGAACTCCGCAGATGCCGCACGCACATCCCAGCTGGCCTATGGCGCGTGGGCATTCTTTGCTGGTCAGTCGCCGACTCAGCCGGCTGGATACCCTTCGGTCCTAGTCGGCAACCTGAACGCGCAACCTGCAGGAGGCGCACTCACGACCCCCCAGTCGTGGACCATGAGCGTCATTCCTCTGAACTTTGGCGTGGACTTCACCTTCCGGTCGGATCTTACGGGCGTCTGGCTAGGCAAGTTCGGGGACTTCGATGACTTCGTCGAGGGAACGAACCGCTTCGCGTTGGGCCTCGGTAATCCAGACCCCACACAGGACGTTGATGCAGTGTCCTGCTCCCTGTTGATCGCGGAATTTGTCTCGATCCCCACCGCCATCTACACAGGCTGACGCCTGCTGAGGAATTATCATGCAACCCCCAAACATCCCCCTCCGAGCAGGCCCGAGCGGCCCGCTCGTCAATCTCGCGACGTACCTAGCGGCCACGGACGGCCTGGTGGTTGTCCGCCGCGTCTGGTCCGAGTCATGTGCTGGAGCAGAACAGACGATTGCAGGCGGCAGTGGTCCTCCCGGAACAGACGTCGCAGTCGCCGACGTGGTTTGGACTGCGGAGGAGTGGGCTCTCCGCGCCCGGCTGCACTACCTAATTATCTGGACAGCAATCGTGAGGGCCAACAATGCGGGCTACCCAACACTCGTGCAAGCCTGCATGCACTGGGAGCCTGCAGGCGGACCTAACGTAGCGATCACCAATCCGCCGATCCAGATGGTCGGCACGAACCAAGGCAGCCAGGAGGACTTCGCCTGTGTCGGCGAGCTGAGCTACGCCGCGCTGATGAGGTTTGGCTACCCTCCGCCGTTGTCCGTCGGAACGAACCGGATCGGGCTGAACATCTCCAGTTCGGTCGGGGGCGACGATATCATCCAACAGTATTCCAGCTGCGTCGTGGCCGAGCTCCTGGCTGATGCCGCACAGGTCAGCTACCGCGTGTGGGGAAACGGAGCACCAACCTAATGACCCGACTCACTCAACTCTGGCTCGCGGGGGAAGCCTTGAACCCGGCAGTGCCTTGGATGGTGCTGCCGCTCGTCTCGTGGCTCGTGACGTGGTTCGTGCGCCGGCGCTGGCCGTATGCGTGGACCCGGTTCGCCAGCTGGGGCCCTGTCAGCAAGGCCGCGAGCAAAGCCTGGCAGGCTTTGCCGGGCACCCTGGTTGGTACGTCGGTCGCTGCTGCCGCGACTGGGCTTGACCCAGGGGACACCGCTCTGGCCGCCCTGATGAGCCTTCTGGCACCGGTGGGCCACGAGCTCGGGCGCGCTATCACGACGTGGCTGCATAAGCGCTGGGCCTGGTTCCCGGTGTACTACGGCGGAGCCTGGCCGGCCGCAGGCCAGTCACTACCCCCGTCTGAGCTCCAATCCTCGATTCCGCCTGACCCGGCCGTACCTTCCGGCGTCGACGCCCCGAAACGTGACCCCCCGTAACTCAGAACCCGCCTATGAAAAAGGCGACCGACCGAAGCCGCTCGCCTCTCCCATGTCCAGTGCCCCGCAACCCCACTACGAAAACCGAGGACCGTCAAGATGCCACTGCCCCCCGTGCCGGAAACCCCGGTCAACCATCTGAAAAGCATCGACGACCAGCTGGCTGCTCTCGGCCCGATCATTGCCGGCGGAGTCGGCCTCGTGGACGTCGCCTATGACGAGGTCGTTGCAACGTACGCGGGCGGTCTGCTCCAGACTGCTGTCTACAAGTCGGGTGGCGCGACCGTGGCGACGTTGACGTGCACGTACACGGGCGGGATGCTGACTGGCGTGGTGAGGACCTGATGCAGCACGTGTTTTTGAACCCGCTCAGCGGGAAGGTGGAAACGTGCAACGTCCCTGACGGCATTCCGAGCGGGCCGGTGAGTCTCGGCACGGGTGCCGCATACATTCCGGTGCAGACGACTCCGCCCTTGCTGACGGCGAACAACACCAGCGTGAGGGTGAGCTTCATCCCGAGCTTCAACCCGGCGGTGGCCGGGCTGGTACCTCCACCGACAGGAACCGTGGCCGTGGTCGTCTCTCGACTGAACAACGGCTCGCAGGCGATTCAGTCGCTGGCGACCGGCATCACCGTGACGGGCGCGACGCCAGTTCTGACGGGCACAATCGTAACGGGAGACGGCTGGCAGGTGACGCTCAACGCGAACGGGTCGGTCGAGCTGGCGCTGGCTCAGGATGCAGTCACGAACCGAAGTGGCAGCAGCCGCATGTTCTGGTCGGATGGTGATGAGCAGGTCGATCCATGAGTGCACGGCTCGTCAGTCCCGGGTTCGATCCATTCTGGTGTGGTGACCATGGGATCGCACCGTGGATTGAACTCTACGGCTGGAACATCCTCGGCCGTTACAAGTTCTGGGGCCCGGACCTGGTGACGGATGCGAGCGAGATTGAGAGCCCGCTGGACTTGTCCGACGGTGGATACTGGCCCACGTACAAAGCGACGTGTACGACCGGTCACTCCGACCCGGACGGCGGGAGCAATGCCGGGCGCATCGTGGAAGACGGCACAGCTAGCGTCACGCATACCATCCGGCAGAACCTAGTGAAGATTGCGACGGGACCGGTTGAGCGTTTTCGCGTCCGGGCGAAGAAAGACCAGCGTGGGTACTTGTGTGTGCTGGCGGTCAGCACACCAAGCTCTTGGGCGATTTGGGATCTCACCACAGGCGCTGTTACCGCAAGCAACAATTGCACGCCCGCGGCCGGGGTTGATTTGGGAGGCGGCTGGTGGCTGCTGGACCTGGTGCCGGATTCAACTGTGGTGGTGGCGAATAACGACGTCTACTACCTCCGCCCGTCGATTGACGGAACCTACGCCGGGTGTTCATACAACGGCGTGCTCGGCCAAGGCGCGGTCTACCTCTACAAGCCTGAGTTGACGCAAACCAGCATCCTCACCGCCCCGAACGACCCGACCTTGGCGGCGCGCAACCTCGCGTTGTACGGCAACCCCTACCACTACACCAACCCCAACAAGGACTCGCAGCTGGTCGTCGGCGCGGACGTGTGGAACGGCCTGCCGGGTGCGATCGCGTCGGGCGCGAACTGGATTGCATGCGACCAGATGGCGGCGCGGTTCACGGGCGATGATAAGGCGCTGTTTACCGGGATTGCACTTCAGCTGACCGGTAGTCCTCCCACAGTCGGCAAACGTATCTGGGGAGTTAGTAGCTCCACAGACGGCACGCAATACCATGGTCCATACGTTGCCGGAGCAGCGGGAACCATAACAGCGATTCGGCGCAGTGGCGCGACTACCAAATCATCCACCGGCACAGCGGCCTACACCGACCGCTGCGTGCTAGCTGAGCGATTCACAGGGACGCAATACTGGAATTGGAAGAGTAGCGTCCCGGATATTGTAGCCGCGGACTTGGACGTTCCGGCAATCGCGGTCAATCGGTTTCTGCTGGGTGGACTTAACTTTGCGGGCACGCCGGGCTATTTCATCACGATGGTTGCTCGCGAGTTCATCGTCGGCATGTCCGCCACCGATGCCCAAATGCTCGCCGCTTCCAACCTCATGCGCGCGGAAAATCCGCTATGACCATGCCTGTCCTCCCCATCGAGCCCGAAGCCGCCACCGAGGCCCTGTGCGCCGACAAGGCAACGGCGCTCGCGGTGCAGGCCCAGTACGACGCGGAGCACGGCCTCCCCCGCAAGTGCATGTGCGCCGACGGTTCCGAGCCGCCGGAGGGTGTGCCGTGCATGCTGGAGCACTGCCATGCCGTGAAGCCCATCATTGGCAAGGATGGGAAGCCGGTGGCGTGGGTGCATCCACGACCCCACGCCACTCTTCCGCCTGCAGTGGCAGCGAAGGTGCAGATCAAGACGCGAACCGAGATCGCTCAGCTCGTCGAGCAAAACAAGCCGGAGCCACCGGACGTCGTGGTCGGAAACGAAGTGGGTGAACACGCATGACAACTGGCTCCACTCGCTTCTTGCTGGTCCTAAGTGCTGCTCTGGTCGGAACGCTGCTTGTAGCCTACGCGACAGCGAAGCCGCAGGAAGAGCCGCCGGAGATCCCACCCCCGCCCCCGCCCATTCCGCGCACCCCGGAGGATCAGATTGTGCCGCCGCCAGATCGCCCTGGCTACGCGCGCCAGCAACCCGTCGGGCAGGAGGTCGAGCCGGACGCTCCCGGGCGGTACTGGCTCGTGGAGGGCAACAAATATAAGGTGTGGTTCACCATCGACAGCTGGATCGCGAACCTCATGGGCCCGCCAGTGATTCAGAGCAAACTGGAGGATGCTGGCGTGCAGTCCCCTCGGGTCTGGAAGTTGGATGATGGCTGGCTGGTCGAGGGGACGTGGGGCAACCCGTCGGGCATCCCTGATCTGCCCGAGGACGTGACAATCACCAAGGCGATACGAGTGGGGTAGGCATGGCGGCATTCGGACGACTCAAGAGACTCGGCGCGCCGGTGGCCATTGCGGCCTCGGTGTTCGGGCTGCTGCAACCGGTGCAGCCCGAACGTATGGACGTCGTCCACATTGCCCAGATCGAGCTCGGAAGCACGGACTGGCGCACGTACCAGGACGACGCGCTCTGCTATCACGAGCCGAAGAAGCTCGCCTGGTGCGGGCTCTATACGCTGTGGGCGTTCCACCAGGCCGAGCTCGCCCAGGATTGGTGTTGGAAGCCGGGGCTTGGGTACCTGTACCGCTTGCCGCGCCTCCAGCGAGGGCAGCTTCCGGAGCCGGCGGACGTGGCCTACTTCGCTAAGCCGTACCAGCATCATGCTCTGGTCGAGTGGGTTTCGCCGGACGGGACGACCGTGGGTCTGCTGAACGGAAACAGCACAGGCGGGCGTGTGGCGCGCAGTGTGCGCCCTTTGACGGACGCCACTGCCTACTATTCAACGGCACCCATCTTCGCGACTGCTGCCCAATAACTGCGGCAAATTGTGGGGGTCAGCCCGAGCTCGGGCCGAAACGTTGACTCGGTTGGCGCTGCCGGTAGACTGAGCAGCGGAGGTACTCCACCATGGCAACCATCCCCGGCGCGAAAGTCGGACGGCTCCGCGTCGGCTACGAAAGGAGCAGTCGACCATGTTTGCTATCCATCTGAAGGCCAAGAACAGCCCGAGCGGCAATCCTCGGCGCGTTTATCTGATCTGCGGTCCGCACGGACCGGTGGCCGCCGTCGACGAGGGTTACTCGGGGATTGGAGCGATCCGCGAAGCTGGTTTCGATGCCCCGGAGGTCTGGGGTGTGGAGATCACTCCGGGCGAGTACCGGCGGGTGCTCAAGGAGTTCCCTGTCACTCGTCGACGGCCGCGACGCTAACCGAACACACTGGAGGCACGAGACGCATGGCACCACCTGCTGATGAGTATGTTGAAGACGACCGACTGATCGACGCCATTGTCGATCGCACTGCTGGCCTCGGTGAGCATCTGCGCGAGCTCCGCGACTGCATGCGGGCCCTGGCATTCCATAACCAGGGTGCGTTGCGCGACACTACGCAGATGAGCATTCTGCTGCTCGGTCACATCGTCGAACAGCTCGCCAGTCGTCAGCAGCCGAAGCTAGCCGAATCGCCGAGTGAGCAAAACGATCCCCAGGTGGAGCTCGACCGAGAGCTCGCGACGCTGGCAAGGCTCCAGGCAATGGCTGTTACGCCCGGATGGGGGATGCACCGCACCTACTTGGTGCGCTGCCTCATGCTGCTCGGTCGCATCACCGAATCTCTGGCTCGGAGGCTGGACGCTCATGGCATACCCAAAGCGTGAATCCTTCCTGGCCGTGCTGGCGCTCTTCCGGCCGTTAGACGAGATCGACCGGCAGTGCACCTCTGCGGAAATCCTCCTGCTGATCGCGACTGAGATGGTCGAGCTCCACAAGGCGGTCGTGAAGCAGTGTCCTACGCTCCCCACGAACTTCTCCAGTGAGAGCTGCCGCGAACGCCTGGAGTGGGTGAAGGAGCGGCCCCCTTGCTACAAGCCGGCAGTCGGCTGGGCGCGAGAGCTGCTCGGCCAGAAGCCGAAAGAACCGGCCGGGGACAACTGATGCCGCGGCATAGATTCGAGGAGGTCTGGTGCCCCAACAGTGTGCTGCGCGAGCTCTACGAGATTGAGCGACGTTGGGAGCCGGGCCACACTGCCCTGAACGTCGCTGATCGCTCGTGGGCCGAAAACTCGCGGACCGGCTGCCGCCTGGTGATATTCGACAAATCCGAAGCGGTGCGTCTCGTGCAGGCATTGCTCGACGTTGCTCGCTCAGAGGGTGCAGGCGTGCGGTGTGCTGTGGCAGCTCAGCGGGTGGCGAACGCAATCATCACGCGGTTCGAGCTCCAAGGTGAGGACCTTCAGTTTGGGTGCGTAGGTGCGCAGGGTGGACAGGATGACTGACGAACAGCAGCAACAGAGCGCGCGGGTCGAGCAGATGTGGGACGAGCAGCTCTGCCAGTGGCTTGTGCGCTACGAGCAGGAGGAATACCCCGACGACCCGCGCGACATGGCGGAGGTCGACGATGCAGTGGAGCTCTGGGAGTGGGATGTGGCGACCGGTAGCATGCTGCTGGACAGGCTCGAACCGGATGCTTCGACATTTGCTGTCGTGAGGATGATCACCCTGGCGCGGTATGCGACCGAGGAGTGCCTGCATAGCGAAGAGCGATTCGTTGAGCTCGCGCGGGCGGCGCATCGTGCCGTGCAATCGGCGCGAGAGCAGAGAGAGAAGAAACAACCCAAGGAGTCGAACGATGAAAGATGATGAAGAAGAGTTGGTCTACGGCCTACTGGAAAGGGCCATCCCCTACGTCGAGAAGACGATCGAGAAACGCGGACGCGAGGCTCTGGCACTGCGCAATCGCCAGCTGCTGGACCAGTACGCCGGTCAGGCCATGGCCGGGATTCTAACGGTCGAGGTGGTCATAGCTAGCTGTCCGAGCGACGAGGAGAAGGCGGCCACTCGGCGGAAGCAAATCGCTGAGGCTGCGTGGGATATCGCCTTCCAAATGATGATCGAGCGGCAGTTGAGAGACGAAGGTTACCAAGAGGCAGCGCAAGCGGACAAAGAGAGCGAAGAAGACGACAGCAAAGCGGACACCGAACCGCCGCCAGACTGACAGCGCGAGCTCGCCGTTCGCCCCGCCGCCTCCGGGCCGCGGGGCTTGCGGCGTCAGGAGGTACCCCATGGCACGACAAAACACTATCCACGAAACTGAGAGCTGGCGTGTAAAGCAGTTTCGGAACGGCAAGCTGGTGCGCAAGACCGGTAGGATGAATGAGGGTACTGCTCGCATAGAGTACGAGTCTTGGGCCGTGGCTGAGAACGAGAATGTCGAGCTTCAATGCAGACGAGTCGGGCAACACCGTTACTATCCTGTCCAGCAGAGATTCGCGAGCCATCCCCGTCTGGACTGGTGACGCGGAGGTACAGAATGACCACACTACACATCGGCGCCGGTGGCGCAGTGTTCACCAACAGGCGCAGAAACAACGCACGCGAGCGACTGCTGAAGCTGCTCAGCGATCAGAACTGGCATGACCATCTGCAACTCAGAGAGGTCGCTGGTACGCGCTACAGCGCCCGTCTCTTGGAGCTGCGTCGACTTGGCTGGAGTGTCGAGGACCGGAACCTCGATGGCTCCGGCAAGGCGTACCGACTGACATCGCTCCAGGCTTCGCGACGCATGAAGCCGAAGCGGGTCAAGCTGTTCCTGAGCGAGGCGCAAGTGCTGGAGCTGCTCGCCACTGAGAAGGTTTCGACAGGCGTCCGCTCTGAGCTCGAACGAGCGTTGGAATCCTACCAACTGAATCGGGACAAGCTGTGATGGCAGACCATAGAACAAAAGGACCGGCTGGCAGCTTGCTGCCTTGGTACGTCGTGGGCTCCCGAGGCCGTCCGGGCCACACGAACTACACCGTGCGGGATGCAGCTGGGAGGCAGGTTTGCGAGTGCTCAGGAGAGGACGATGGCCACGAGGAGGCCGTTGCGATTGCGGCAGCAGTCAACCGAGCGGGCCCGCGCATCTGTGCGAGGTGCGGCGCGCCAGCAACCTGCTTCGGCTCCTACGAGGATGACCTCAGCCCAGCTTTCGCCTGCGATGACTGTTGCGGCCACGGCAACGAGGACGGCCAGTGTGAGCCTGTGACCGGTGATCGCCCTGTCGCCACCGTGGTGGCCGGTGAGATCGTGCGGGGCATTCTGCACCAGGCCTGCGCGAATTGCGCGCACTGCAGGCTGCAGGGCCCTAACTTCACTGCTGTCTGCACGCGCCCAGGTCCTCACCACATGAAGCGAGTATCGGGAACCTTTTACTGCGGGCTGTGGGCGAACGCTTCAGCTCAGTCAGGAAGGACGCAGCGAGGATGCGCAATCTGAAACTGTGCTGGGTGGGGTTCTGCCTTCTGCTGCCTGTGAGCTGCGACGGCTACGAACCGCCGCCGCTCGCGCAGTCTGAGTGCTACGAGCACATCATCGTTCCAGGCGAACGCTGGAAAGGATGCTCGTATCCGAGCAACAAGCTGGGCGGGCGCCTTGTCTGGGAACACGGGACCTGGGTCTGCCGGTGTCCGCCCCAAGACGGAGGCGCCAAGTGAGCAACGTACTCGTGAAGCAGCGTCGCGACGCTGCATATCTACGGCGGACCGCGGACCCCTGTCCGTTCTGTGGCGCGGATGCCGATCGGCTGACGCTGGACAGAATCTTCACTCTGCGGGTGTGGTTATTGACTGTCAGGTGCAACCAGTGCGGCGCCCAGGGACCGGCGCACTGTACGAGCAGCGCATCAGGACATGCTGCCGCTGCGATTCGGCTCTGGAACAGCCGAGCTGTTGGAGCCGGCAGGTTCCCATCTGGTCCCGAGGCTGCGAGGTGAGACTCATGTGCAATCTGAAACTATGCTTGGTGGTTGGGCTGGCCGCTGTGGCTTGCTCGGGTGAGAGCTTTAGAACAACGGACGACGCTCTGGCTGGCACAGCTGGCGCCCTTCCGGAGGCGGCTGGAGGCTCCGTGGCTGAGACTGGGGGCAGTGGGGCTGCTGGACGGGGATCTCCGTCGACGGGGGGATCGACCCCGGGTGACGGCGGGACAGCTGGCGCAGCCGGCTCAGAGCCCGCGTCTGGCGGCCAGGAGGCTGCTGGCGGTGCCGAGCTCGGGACTGGGGGGTTGTCTCCTGGTGACGGCGGAGCGCCCAGCTCGGGAGGCTCTGAGCCGGCGTCCGGCGGCCAGGACGCGTCCGGAGGCGCCGAGCTCGGGACGGGGGGTCTGCCCGCCGGCGCCGGCGGGACTGTGGGCTCCGGAGGCGCCGAGCTCGGGACGGGGGGCTACCAGGCCGTGGGTGGCGCCGAGCTCGGGACGGGAGGTTCTCCCCCGGAGGGCCCCTGCGGCGAGCTCTGCGAGCCGACTGGCCCCGACGACGGGGTGACTCTGACCTTCGACGGCCTCGGGCGCCCGACGCTTCGGTTCGGAGCGGCGGCCGCGTGCGTCGAGCTCACTACGGACGAGCTCGGTTTCACGATCCACTCGTGGAGCTGTCAGACGTTCCCGAGCTCGCGAACGCTCAGCCTGCAGGGTGCGACAGTCGCAACATGCAGCGGGGCAGAGCTGCCCGTCTCACCGAGTCCCCAGCAGCCTGCTCTCCGAGCAGGTGGATACTGCTTCGAGATCACTGCCGGCACGGGCGCGCCGGCAGTCCAGATGTTGTGAAAGGTGGATGTGATGAAACAGAATGACGCAACTCGGAGAGCGACTCCCGACGAGATGGCCGTTTGGGATCTGCGCTTCTCTCACGGGGGACCTGATGCGCACCATACTTGGAGCCGCGAGAAACTGATCGATTGGGTCAGCGGAATCGAGCCGATGTTGAAGCGTATCTGGTACGCGCTGGAGCCGTTCTCAGATGAGATGTCCCCGGGAGACCTGGCGGACAATGTCTTGGATCTGGCCAACTTGTTGAGGGCTGAGCGGGGGCTCCCGCCTGTTCGTGGGGACTAGGAAGTGCTGTGCTGACCGAGATTATCATGCACGCTTGCGGTTGGACGGATGCCTGGTACGCGCATCCTGGCCCGGGAATGTTGCGCGCTGTTGATGGCGTGCGCTGGGGAGGATGCTTCTACGTCGGCGTGTGGACTGGAGAGCACTGTGATCTGCTTTGCGTACGCAAGTGCAAGACGAACCCCGAAGCTGAGCGGAACCTGTCTCCTGGCTCGGCAACGCTACTTGGTGCCGCGCTGAAAGCGCTTGCGATACGACTGCGAAAGGTGCAGGTCGCAGCATGTCCAAGAAATGAGAAGCGACGATGACCCGAAGAAGTGATCTGATGTGCGATGGCCTGTTTGGTTGCGGCCACGAGCCGGAGATTCCAGTTGAGGAGGACGGAGAGATCGTGTACTGGCTGTGCCGCTGCGGCCGGAAGCACTATCCAGAGCCGGAAGGTCCAGAGCTGTGGCAACGACCGACACAGGAGCTCGCGGCGGAAAGAACGTTCCGGCAACGGCCGCTCCTGCGTGAGGTGCAACGGGTGCTGGACTCTCTGACACCGAAGGAACGCGAGGTGTTGGAAAAGCGGTTTCCGAAGGGCAAGTGAGTGCGGAGGTGCGGCATGCGGGTTATTCGAGGACGCTGAGCAGAAACTCCAGCGGTGACGATCAAGGACGGAGAACACAATGGCGCTTCGCAAGGGACGCAAGCAGAACCGGTACAAGCCGGCTCCACCCAAGACGTGGGCAAACACGAAGCCCCGTTGGGGCAAGGTCGTCGACGAGCGTCGGCGTGCGACGCGGGCACAGCGAAAGGCGCGGAAACACAAGCGAGGAAAGTAGGAGGTACACCATGGGAAAGCCGACAGACGAAGAGATTGCAAACACCGTCACCACGAACGACAAGATGGTCGTGGCCAATGGGGAGGATATCGTGATCCTGCTCCTGAACTGCAGGATGGATCGTGAGAAGGCGCTCCGGTTAGCGGCCTGGATTGTCGCCATTGCCGATCCTGCCCGCGAGGACTTCGAGCGCATCTTCGCGGCGGTCTGCAGCACCTGAGCCATGAAAAGACATAACTCCGATGCCGCCTATCCCAGGCGCTACGTGGCGCTCGCGGCGGAGCGGCAGTTGATCGCTGCTCTGATGGCGGGCGAAGTGCCTGACCCGCGGCGTGCGTGGCCGTGGCTGCAGTCGGAAGACTTTTATGGGGACCTGATGCGGCGAGCCTTCGCAATCCTACAGGACGGCCCGCAGTCTCCCGAGCAGCTGCAGGGGCACTTGCGTCAGTGTGGTTGGACAGGGGATGTGGCTGGAGTGCTCCGAGACTGTGAACTGGTGACGCCGGCTACATCCAGGCGCTTGCTGGACGAGGCAGCTCAACTGGTACACGCGCAGGCATGCCGGCGACGTCTGCGCGCGGCGACACGTTCTCTGCGTGTCTTGCTCGACCACTCTCAACCCCTCTGGAACGAGCAACTGGAGAACGCTCTCCGTGCCATCCGAGACTGTCGAGGGGGAGCAACCAACCAAGGACAACAACAATGAATACGAGAGACCCGAATCCCATTAGTGGACCGAAGAACAACGAAGGAGGACGACGATGACCATAGCGATGGCTGGACCCGATCCAAGCTCGGGACCGAAGAACGACCTGATCATCTATCTACGCCTGGTGGACGACCTGCTCGGAAAGGGAGTCGTCTACACCGAGGTGGAGAATGCGCTGAAGGCAACGGAGCGTGAGAAGTACGAGGACGCTCAGCTCTGTCTGCTGCGGTCCTTCTGGATGGTGCAGGGAGCGGCCAACGTTCTGGAGAACAGCCATCGGGACGTCGAGCCGGGCACGGACCCGGCGCCCGAGCTCGTTCCCTGGAGGCAGCTGGAACAGCGAGCGAAGGTCTGCCTTCACTGGCTCGACAAGCTGCCGGAGCAAATGAGGCTGTACAAATCCCGTCTGGCCAAGGAATAGATCGACCTGGCGCAATGGTGCGTCACCCGACCCGTCACGGGGCTGACATGGTTTCGGCCATGTCCGTGGCGGGTTCGGCTTTTTGTTGACGTCAAGGGGTTTCGTGCCCAGACTGGATCTGCGTTCGGGTGCGCCGCCATGCGTCGCCCGTACCTCCACAAGGTGCCGGCAGTTCTCACGATCTGCCGGCACTTTGCTTTTGTCCGTGGTTCCGATCTATCCTCCCGGGCCGGAGGTTAAGCATGGCGATCCGCCCGACTGAGACCCCTCGTGCTGAGGCATCGAGCTGCGTGGTGTGTCCGTGACTCGCGTGGCTCGGAACTGCGCCCAGCGCATGTTTCCCTGGCCCGTGTGCGTGATCTGCGGCGAGCTCGCGACAGTGGAGTACCCGGGCCCCTATGTGCCCCTCGAATACCCGGCGCGGGAGTGGCTGCCCTGCTGTGGCCGGCACAAGCGGCACGTATCGCGAATGGCCGCCTGGCGGCGGGTGAGAGTCGACCAGGAGCCGCGCCTCCACCGGTGCGGGTCGAGGCCCAGACCGTGCGCTGCGAACCGTCAGGGGGAAGCATGAAGCGAAGGCCACGCAACACGCCCAAGCTGCGTGCTCAAGTCGATGAGACTGCGGCATTCTTGCGGGAGCTCTGGAAGTGGTGCGAGGCATACTCGCGCCAGCATTCGTTGAACACGGAAGAGGTCAATCGAGCTCTGCTGGGAACGAGTCTGTTGAGCTGGAGACAACGCGGCATGTCGAAAGCTGTTTGGCTGCAGCTGTGCGAAGACGCATGGGACAATCTGCCCGGTCCGACCCCATCGAACTATCTGGGGGAAGCATGAGCCGGCGCAACCAGAGGAGGGATCAGCGCAGGAGAGCTGGCAAGGTCCTCCGGTGGATGCGAATTGGGCTGGGGCTCTGCTATCGGGGCTCCAGAGAGACGGGGAAGGCCACTGAGTCGTGGCTGCATCGCCCTGGAAGTTGGGATGACAGGCCACTTCGCTGGCGAGGGCGTTGCGCCATTCGCGCGCACGCCGCGGGTTGCTCTCTCTTCTACCGGTCGGAGGTGTGGTGTAACCCGTTTGGTTTGTGCGGTCAGCTCGGTCAGCTGGGCTCACCACAGCCCTATCCGTGAAAGGTGAGAAGTTATGATCGTGACGGGCCTGCTTATCGTTTTCGTTGCCTGGACTGCAGCCATACTGTGGCGTCGATTGCGTTCTGTGCGGGCGGGTGGCCACGACCATTCAAGGACTCGCGAGCGTGTCTATGGGATGGGATGGCTGACTCTTGAACCTGGCCAGCGAGGGGAGATCGGATTCACCTACGCTGCGGAGGGCGCAGATGATATTCCCGTTCCGCGCGGCGTTCTGCTCGTCCGTCGGATGATGGTGCCGTCATGGGCCGCAAGGGAGCTCATGATCGAAGGAATGACCATTGAGCCGAGAGGAGAGGCTTCGCCGGTTGCTGGGATGCCAGCGACAATCTTCAGCGAGCTGGCCTGCCTGCCGTATGCGTCGCTTCTGGCGAGGCTGCTGCCCGGAGACTCATTGCGGATCGTCTTCCGCAACATCGGCACTGAGCGCGTCGTGGCCATGGGTGCGGCGATGTGTCGGGTGGTCCCGGTCTACTGCGAGTGGGCATGATGCAGGCGCTCAGCATTCGACAACCGTGGGCATGGTTGATCTTGTTCGCGGGCAAGGACGTCGAAAATCGTATCTGGACACCACCTGCCAGTATGATTGGTCGCCGGTTTCTGATCCATGCCGCCAAGACGTGCACGGAAGATGAACTCGAAGTGGCAGAGGACTTTGCCGGCTGCTGGGTGCCGACGCTCGAAACCCTCGATCGCGGTGGCATCGTCGGTGTGTGTCGTCTCGCCGGATGGGTGAGGAAACACGCTGACGGGCGCCGCAGTGGTCGTGGCCCAGGCTGCATGCGCGGAACCTCTCGATGGTTCGTGGGGCCTGTCGGTTTCCTGCTGGATGAGGTGGAGGCGCTGCCGTTCACTCCGCTCAGAGGAAACCGGGGATTCTTCCCGGTAGCAACCGACGTCGTGCGCAGATTGGGCGTGACACCGTGACTCAGCGGGACCGAAGTGCCATCGAGGAGCTTGCAGCCCGAGCGAAGCGTGCGCGCGAGCAGCTAGCGCGTATCCGCAGCCGAGCTCGCCACAAGCCGATCCCACTGGGGGCCCTCATGGTGCTCTGGCTGGCCACTTCTCGTGAGCTCGTCCGCTGCTCGCGGTGCGGTAGTGGGCCGGTGCCGTATGCCAGCGCCATGCTGTCGGGCTGGCGAGTGAACCACGAGACGGGGACCGCGGTGTGTCCGTCATGCGCGACAGTGGAGCATCGGTGAGGCAGCTTCCAATCCCCGAGTCAACCACGGAATTCACACCCGCCTCCTGGGTGCGACAGGCCGCGTCGGGGGGGGATGCATCGGGTAGCGCCATGCGTCCCCCCCCAGCGGGATTCCGGCCAGTGGGTTCCCGCCTTGGCGACGGAGTGACAATTGGCGGCGAAAGCCGCCCTTGTCAGTACAAGGATAAGTCAGCGGACGGCCCCGAAGGCCGGCCGCTGACTTCGCGCAGAATTACACCCGGGCTGGAACTAGAGGGAGTCGCGTAACGGTGGCTGGGCGTTCGTTCGCTCCGATAGGTGTGGATGCGGTCATCAGACCGATGTCCGCCTCGTCAGGGCTGCGAGCCCGCCCAGCGGATGCTCAGCCTCGCCAGCGCCCGAAGCGGCTTGCTGGCGTTCCTGCGCCAGCTGTGGTGCCCAACCACGTCCGGCACTGCCACGCAGGCACGGGAGCTCGCGACTGGTGGATCTACACCTGGCGCATCGACAACCCGGAGGACCGCATTCGGGTGCCGTACTCCTGCAACAGTTGGCGCTGTGCGGCGTGCGCTCCCCACGAGGCGGCGGTGTTGTTCCGACGGCTCACCGATGCGTGTAAGCCGCTCGACCCGAAGGGCTTTGTCTTTCTTGTGCTGACGCTCGACCAGCGTGGTTACTACGACAAGGATACGAGCGGCTGGAGGAAGTTCCGGGACGTCAAGGAGGCATATCGCGAGCTCGGAAAGCAAAGTCAGTCATTCCTCTACCGTGTGCGTCGCTGGATGAAGCGAAACGGCATGAGGGTCCTGACCAATGAGTGGTTTGCTGTGGTCGAGGCTCACCGATCGGGATGGCCTCACATGAATCTGGTCATCTACTCGCCCGAGCTCGCAGAGTACCTTGAGCGCCAGCAGAAGGAACAGCTGGGCAAGGGCGCTACGGAGCGGGAGGCGATCCTGCTGCGTGGAGAGCTGCGCGACGCAGCTGTCGGAGCTGGATGGGGGAGACAGTCGACGGCGGAGCGTGCCCGCTCGCGTGAAGCCCTCGCGGGCTACGTCACCAAGCTTGCCGGTTTCAGTGACGCGACTGCCGGTGAGGTGGCGAAGATCACACAAGCGCCAACGGCTGCTCCCCCGAAGTTCCGGAGGCTCCGCAGTGGGAAGGGTTTTCTTCCTGCGCGTCAGGGAACAGCGGAAGGCTGGACAGGGGCACTCATTCGTCGACAGGTCCTCAACGATGGTTTCACTGCCGTCCTGCCGCTGCACAACTGCTCGCCGGAGCACGAGGCGAACGTCACTAGGACCTGCTACCTAGAGGAACGCATCTGGCAGGATGAACAGATCAAGCTGTACCGTCAGCGAGCTCGGGTCGAGCGGTATGGCGAGAATGCGGTCCTGGGTGATCTCGTCCAGGTCTGGCACGGAGACAAGTTGCAACCGAACGAGCCCCCTGTGAGGTTCGACACATCGTGAGGAGTGGAATCATGTCGCAGCCGGGAGACAGAATCCGTGGAGGCTACTTGTGGAACGTAAACGTCGGAAGACCAGCCGAGCAGGGCTATGTCGGCACCGACTGGATGTTCGTTGCACCACGAGCGTGTGACGCAGTGACGATGGCAGAATTGGAGTTGCGTCGCCGCATGCGCCAGCCGTTGTTCGAGGTCAACGGTTGGGAGGTACTCGCCGTGCGTTTCATTCGCCGAGCCTTTGAATTCGATCAAAGCATGAACAATGGGTAACGTGACGCAGCGAGCGCGTGCTCGGGTACTTGTAACCGTGGAGATCGACCTGCGAGACAACTGGGGAGCGGACTGCACTGTCGGGCAAGTGCTGGACCAGGCGAGTCGAGAGGCGCGCAGCCACGTCGCGAGGCTTTTTGAGAAAGAGCTGAGCTGTCGTGTGATCGGTGAAACCGAGGTGACGGTCTTCATACTGACGGAGAAAAGGTGAGAGCATGGCCAAGGTAATCGACCTGGACCTGGAACCGCAAACCTGCATCATCGAACCGGGGGAGCAGCAAACCCTTCGATGGTTTCTTGAGCGCGTGTGGAAGCCGATGGGGATGACGTTCGATGCGGGTGCGAATCGCGAATACACTGAGCTGGGGATTAGAGACATTCGCATCGGGGAGCGCGCCCAGAAGCGAATCTTCATGGACCCAAACATTGTCACGGCCTTCCGATGGTCTCTTGACACAGTACAACCGGGAGAGTCGTTCGAGCTGGATCTCCTGAATGCATCCCCGGGACGTCGGATCATCATCTGCACACCGAATGGCAAGGCATTGGTCTTTGAGGAGGAAAAAGAGCGTGAGTGCTGACGGCGTGACGGTGGCAGGCTTTCGCTGGGCTGCAGTCGTGCACAGGCGCGGACCGAACATCCGCACAATACGGTGTGCTTCAGTGACGAACCAGAAACCGCCAGTTGGTTACGGCCCAGCATGGCGCTTGCGTACTTTCGCGTGGCGAGTCTGGGTTCAGTACGTGGTGACGAGCAAGGAGATGTAGCGATGGATCACTTCTATGAGTCGATCCCCGGTTTCTTCAACTTCGAGGATCTCTATCTCTGGCAGGTGGACCGAGCGGCGGATGGCGCTCGCTTCGTAGAGGTGGGAGCGTTCATGGGTAAGTCGTCCGCTTTCATGGCGGTGGAGATCGTCAACTCCGGCAAGTCGATTGTCTTCCAGGTGGTCGACTGTTGGGATGTCATTCCGTCTCGCGCATTGCGCGAGCACATCGGTATCGGACCCGAGGGAGTGATCGGACACTTCATGGCGAACCACCAGCAGGGAGGCACGCTGCCTCACATCCGACCGGTGCGAGCCTACAGTCTTGAGGCTGTACGACTGCACGAGGATGCGAGCTTGGACTTCGTTTTTTTGGACGACGACCACACTCGGAAGGCAGTAGCGTCCGGCGTGCGAGCTTGGAAGCGCAAGGTCAAGAAGGGAGGCATTCTGGCTGGGCACAACATTGCCCTTCCTGACGTGCACCGCGGCGTGTGCGATGTACTGGGTGACGCTTGGAAACACACCAGCAGAGACTGCTGGTTTCATCGAGGGTGACGAATATGTGGACCACTAGAAAACTCAATGTGCTGAACACCGCGGACACGCTGCTCCACGACGCACACGCTGAGCTTGTCCCTGCACTGACATCTGACTACGAAACGCGAGACAAAATTGCTCGAATGCGGCAAGCTGTGTCGATGGCCAGGACAGCCGTGCAGCTGCTCGACGGAATTCTGTTGGAACTCGAAACGGAGAACATTTGAGATGGCGCACGTGCTGATCATCCCATGCGCGGGAGAGGAGATCCGTTGGCAGCGGTACCTCGGAGTTCTCAAACAGCTGGTCGAGGTCGAGGGAGAGGTGCTGCTGAAACGGACCATCCGACTGTTTCGCGAGCGCAAACCCGGACTGAAGATCGTGGTCATCGCGAACAACCCAGTTTTTCGAGAAGTCTTGGATCTCGACCAGCGAGTGGTTGTTTCTGGTGCCGAGCCGCTCGTGGAAGATCGTCTGATTGCCAAGATCATGTCCTCCCGGTCGCACTGGACTGACTGCGGAAGGACGATGATCGTGTGGGGGGATGTCTGGCTCAGTGAGGCGGCGGCCGATCAGATTTGCGCTGTGCCTGACCGAGCGCTGAACTGGTACGGACGTTCGCATCCGTCGGAGCTGACAGGTAAAGCGGTCAAGGAGCTATGGGGACTGAGCTTCGGCCCGTTCGCGCACGGCACACTGGAGGAGGCGTGTAGGTGGTATCCGCCGGTCGAGCCATACCACGACCCGACACTGGGTTCGCCGGTGGGAAGGCGTGCGTGGGGAGCTTTCCGACGCGCGACGGGTCAGGACCTGCATAGGCCGGTGAAGGACTTCAGCCAGCTCGTGGAGATCGACGACTGGACCGAAGACTTCGATTCTCCCATCGACTTTGACACGTGGCGTGCGAGACGCGAGGCATGGCGCAAAGCATCGACACCAGGCTGACGGAGACCGACGAGCTCGACGGAGACCGTTGTCGGTGGGTGCGATACTTTGGTGCCGGGCGCTTGCGGGATCGATGTCAATTGCAGCACGGGCACCCGGGACCGTGTAGGATGTGCCCCGACGACGGACAGGTTGTCGGTCGTACCTACCAGGAGCTCGAACATGGGAAACGATAAGAGACTGGCCGGGCTGCTCGTGCTCTGCCCTACTCGTGACGGCCTCGAATTTCAAACCGAGGTTTCAATCGACCAGCTGGAGGATGCCGGCGCGCGAAAGGTGCGCTCGTCGGGCAACAGCGATGTCGCTATGCACCGCTGTCAGGCAGCCGGCGCAGCCGAGGCGCAGCTCAAAGCCGACAGCACCCTCAATACCATCATGTGGCTAGACGGCGACATGGTGGCACCCGTCGAGGTCGTGCACAGCATGATGCAGCTCGTCCACCACCTGGCGCGCCAGCGTCCACACCCGGAGGGCGATGCAGTTGACCCCATCGAACTGGAAGTGTGGAGGGAGAAAAACGCTCCGGCATTGTCGGGAGCCTACGTGAAGAGAAACCACCCGGAATTCTTCGCCTTGGCAAAAGCCAATCCTCCCATTCCCCCGTTGACCATTGGAGTCATCGGTCGAAACGGAAAGCCGGCGGGCAAGGTGTCGCTACCCGCAATCGTTTCTGGAATGGGTTGCCTGTTCCAGACCGCACAGGCGTTCCTGGAGCACTGCCAGGAAGCTCCACGCATCACGAGCTACGACGGCGAGTCCACGTTCCCCGCGATCACCGCGAGCGGCCCCGGCAAGAACGTCAACGACGAGGTCACGTGGGGATCGGAAGATTGGACGTACACCAGCTGGGAGTGGCAGGCGGGCCGTGGAGTGTACCTGTCACAGGAACATCGGTTTGGCCACATCTGCAAGTCAGTGCAGTGGCCAACGGACGCAACGAAGTTTCCAGGCTAGCCGGGACGTTTCCGAAGCCACTCCGTCAGGGCGGTGCGGACGAGCACGCTGCGTCCGCACCCCAATTCCTTCTGTACCTGATGGCAGCGCCAGAGCAGGCGCCGAGATAGTCTCAGCGTGATGTGGATCATTGCATCGCGCGACTTGTACCGTCGCGGCCTCTGCGGTCGCTTCACTCGCGCAATTGCTCCGCGTCGGCCGCGAGCTCTCGCGCGAAAGTAATGATGTACTCGCCCAGCGCCCGGGTCTCATTCGTGAGCTCGCCCAGTGCCTGGTAGTCGTCCAGAAGCTGGGCCGAGAGAGCTGCTCGGTCTGCGGCAAACCCAGCCAGAAAATCGGGCCCCTTCGGTGACAGTTTTGCCTTGAGTTCCTTGATCTGCTCGGTCGTCATTCGCCTGGTCCCTTCAGTTGAGCGATCCACCGTACGTCGGTGATCTGCCAATGTGCGATGTATCGTGACTCGTTTTGCTGTCGTCCGATGGTGGCTAGCCGAAACTCGCCAATCGTGACCGCATCTGCCGCGGTGGGGCAGTCAATGATGATCTCGACTGCGCTGGTGCGTTCGGTCCCGAGCTCGAAGAGCGTGCCTACGACGCACCAGCGCTGCGCGCCGGATAGGCTCGATGGGCGAGTCGAGTATTCGGGACAGAAGTCGTCTTCGATGAAACGCAGCATGCTTGTTACCTGCCAACTACCAGTCGTGCTCCACCGACGCGCCGAAACTCGTCGACGGCTTGCGTTAGCTCTTCGGTCGCGCCGTCTTTGCCGTCCCGGACTGCGAGTGCTGCTTTCACGACGGGATACATGAGAGTGCTGAAGTCAGTCGAGCGGAGAGGCAAGTCGAGATGTTCGTCGCTTGGCCTGAACGGTGCAGTGCCTGTTACTTGTGGCCACTTCGTCTGATGCTCCAATGCCATGCGTACCTCCTACTTCAGACCGTTGGCTTTGTTGAATGCGATCCACTGCGTGATGATCTCATGCGCGGCCCGGCGTGCTGACTGCGGTGAGAGAAATTCCGCGAAGAGCGGTACAGCAGCAAAGTCACCAGGCCACTGCACTGGTGGTGGCCAGTGACGTGGGTAGTGTAGGTCATCATCGATCTCTCTCTCGATGCGCATAAAATATTGTCGGAATTGGGGTCTGCTCGTGAGAATCACTTTCCAGCTTGGATCGTTGTGCCATCTTCCGAGGTGGCAATTTTGGCCGGTGCGTTGCCATCGGATTTCGGCTTTGCGCCGGGCTGCTGGTTGGCGGGGTAAGGGCGGGCGGAACTGCAACACCTTGGCTGATGCCATGCTCACATCCAATCCCCGAGCACATCGCGCAAGTCTTGTAGGCTCGGCTCGTGACCGCGTTCGGCCGTTTCAAAATAAAGTGTGCGGAGTCTGTTGACGAGGTCACTGCGTCGGCGAGGTCGAGGCCGGGGTCGCTTCTTGCGTGTGCGATGGTGGTGAGCCACCAGAGCGGCGCCAACTTCAGGCGGCACGTGCAGCAGTGCGGCGGTGTCGAGGCTGTACACGATGGTGCTCCCGAGCATGGTGTACGCACGCTCTGTGTGTCCGGCGAGCAGCACGAGGCGAGCTGCCTCGCGAGCCGTGCGCACGATGACAGTGGGAGGAGTTCCGCGCATCGATAGTTGCTGCCAGGCCGACAGGCGCTTGCGTCCGTCCACGACCTTCCCACCCTGCTTAATGACTGGCCCACCGAACCACCCTCCAAAGTTTCTGAGCAGTAGGTTGGCGTGGGAAACGCTTGGGAGAAAAGGCATCCGGCAGAAGTGTACGCATTTGTGCCACGCACGGCAATCCGGACCGCTTCTGGCGAGCTAGCCTGTATGAAACCCCCGTCGGACCGGAGATCACGCTCATGGCATCACAGGCAATTCAAGCGCTGGCGCGACGCGCAGAGTCGGCCCGCAACACCCTCGCCAACTTCAAAGAAAAGGCGCGGATTCAGGACGAACGCTTCTACATGGTTGGGGAGGTCGCCATCGGCTCGGGTACTGCCGGGTTCGTGGACGGCTACTTCGGCGCACCGAAGCTGTTGGGCGTTCCCGTCACCGCTGGCATCGGCGTCGTGATGGCACTCGGAGGACTGACGGGATACATCCCCGGTGGCCAGCACATGATGGCCCTGGGGATGGGTCTGTTCAGCGGCCCTCTGTACGACGTGGCCAAGACCAAGGGAGCCGAAGCGGCGCGCTAGGGCGTCCGCTCACCCAACATCGCCCGCGGGCGTCGCCCGCCGTATCACCCGAGGAGAAGACAATGCGCGGTAACAACGTTTTGAACGCCCTGATGCGCGGTCATGGGTCAGTTGGCGACGTCGACATCGGCGACGTCGACATCGGCGACCCGACCGAGATGGTGGAGAAGCTCGCGGCGAAGCTCTACACCGACCGTCCTTTCACGCACGAGGATGAGGTGGACGTCGGTGGCTACGATGGCGTCGCCATTGGACCCGGCCTGAGTCGGACGTTGGCCATTCAGGTCGACAATCCTTTCAAGCCCATCGCGGTCGTGATCCCGAGCTGGCAGGCGCCCGGCTTGCAGATCACTCAGATCCAGATCGCTGCGGTGAACCTCGTCGAGGGGCAGGCACTGCCCGCTGATCTCTACACCGAGGTCAGCACGCAGAACGACGTGAACTTCCCGACCGTGCAGGGCAGTGGACGAATCCTCGTGACGTTCACCAACCGCACGCTGCTGGACATCACGCCCAACATCGCATTCAAGGGCAAGAGAATCCGCGGAGCCTGAGCGGCCCGTGCGGGTCGTCCTGAGTATTGGAGGCGGCGGCTGTGCCCTCGCGCTCACCATCCGAGACATCCTCCAGGCGCAAGCCGAAGGGGTGGCTCGGGAGCTGCTGCTGGGTCGTGAGCTGCCGCCTCTGTACTCATCGGGTGTCCGGTACAAGCCGGAACCGAACAGAGGGACGGGCGTCGAGCTCTTCGACGACCCGTGGACCGTGTGGCATCGAGGATGGGGCGATTGCGACGACTTGGTCATCTGGAGGTGCGGCGAGATTCTCGCCCGCCTCGTCCCGGCCGGGATTGTCTGCAAGTTCCGTTCGCCGCGCTACCACGTTGCGGTCCGAAAGGCGGACGGGTCACTTGAGGACCCATCCAAGGTGTTGATCGCCATGTACGGAAGGCTGGACTGATATGTCGCCGATTATCCCCATTGCTGTGTTGCTCCTTGGTGGCCTCGGTCTGGCCGCAAGCAAGAAGAAGAAGCCGAATACCGTCGACGACATCTATCGAGCGGCGATGGACCCGAACCAGAAGGATCTGGAGTGGCTCCGTCAGGCCGTGGCCTACCTGAACAGTCAGGGGCGTGCTGACCTGGCGGGTCAAGTGTCCGCGAGGATCGCTGCCATTCAGGCCCAGGCCAATGCAGACCAGGCCGCACGCGAAGCCGCCGAGCGAGCTCGGCAAGACTGGGAACAGGCCAACGGCGGTGCTCCCACATCGTCCCAGCTCGATGCAGTCTGGGAGAAGGTGCAGAGCGGCGAGCTGGACAAGCCGACGCTTCAGTACGCCTGGACCCTCTTCGTGACGTACGGGACCCCAGAGCGAGCAGCCGCCACGCAGCGGGCGATTGACGCGCTCAGCTCTGTTCCGGCGCCTCCCGCCGCGCCTCCGAGCGTGGTCGTGCCCCCTGGCGGCGGTGCCACCATCGTGGCCCCTGAGCCTCCCACCGTGGTGCCTCCGGCGCCGCCTCCCGCGGTGCCGCCAGCCGAGCCGCCGGTATCTCCGCCGGTACCGTCACCGACAGTTCCGCCACCGCCGCCCCCCCCGGCACCCATCACGCCGGCGCCTCCGGTGCAACCTCCGCAGCCATTGCCTGTCGAGCCCCAGCCTCCCGAGGTGCAGCCGATTCAGGACCCGAACGGCACCATCGCTCTGGCTCGCGACCTGATCACTGCGGAGGGAACGGCGAACTGGAAGACGCGGCTGAAGCCTCAGGTGAAAGCCTGGCAGCAGACGATGGGCACTCAGGCGGTTGGCACGGCCGATGGCCTCTTCGGCGTGAAGTCAGCGAAGGGCATGGCTCTGGAGGTAGGCGTGCTGCCTCGCGTGCGGTACTGGCCGTCAGGGTCTCAACTGCGCACGGCACTGCCTGCCTACCAGGACGACCTGTTCACCATCGCGGCGAATCTCGACCAGCAGGGCAAGCACGAGCATGCCGCTGCGTTGCGGGTGTCGGCGAACGCTGAGACCGGTCAGGGTTATCCCAGCTCCCCCCGCGCTGTTCCTCTTCAGGAACGTGCCGACGAAGCTGCTGACGTGATTGCTGCGGTGACTGCTGCCGCCGGTGAAAACGACCTGCGAGAGCTCTACGCAACGGCCCCCTGGCTCCAGCCCTAAACCGAGGTGTTTCTATGTCGTCCCTGATCGTTCAACGAGTCGCGCTTCGGTGGGACCGAGGCAGCGATCTGCTGTGGGTCGACGTGGGGCTCGAAGATGGGCGCGACTGGAGCGTCGGAGTCCCGGTGTCGTACGTCGCCGGTCTGGTGTGTCACTACCTCGAACGCTTCGGGGCTCCGATGCGGCCTGAGATCGGTGACGACCTGGAAAGTGTCGACGGCTTCGGCTCATGGCTGAAGAAGGCGAAGAAGAAGGCCGGCAAGGTCGCCCGCAAGGCCACCAAGGCAGCGACGCGCGACGTCGTGCGCCACGCAAGACGCACGGTCAGCAAGGTGTACCGCCGGGCTGCTCCTGCATCCGTGCGCCGCGTGGTGTCTCGGGTCAGCCGTCCAGTCCAACAGATCCAGCGCAAGGTCGAGCGCAAGGTGCGTCGCCTCCAGAAGAAGGTCCAGCATTCGGCGGTGTACCGTCTCGGGCAGAATCCCCAGCTGCTGGCGAGCCGAAAGGGCAGGCGTCAACTTGCCCGCGAGGTCAAGCGATACGGGCCGACTGCCTTGCAGGCTGCCAGCACGGCTGCGTCATTCGTGCCTGGTGCTGGAACGGGTCTCGCGGCGGGGCTCGGGACTGCCGCTGCGCTCTCCCAGGGGCGCTCCTGGCAGGAGGCTGCCCGGCAGGGTGCTCTCCAGGCACTGCCGGGTGGAGCACTCACCAGAGCCGCCGTGGAGGCCGGCATCGGCGTGGCGAGCGGCAAGCGGGTCGACCGGGCGCTGCTCGCCGGCGCGAGGTCAGCCGTTCCGGGTGGACCGGCGGGCCAGGCCGCATTCGAGACGGCGCTACAGGTTGCGCGAGGCCGACGGCCAGATCGAGCTCTCAAGGCTGGTGTTGCTCGTGCCGCCAGGAGCATGCCGGCTGGACCGGCTCGTGCGGCGGCCCAGGGACTGATGGGGGCTGTGCAGGGGCAGCGGCTCGACCGGGCCATGCTGGGCGCGGCAACCGACATTGCCAAGGGCCAGCTTGCCGGACAGGCAGATCGGATGTTCGGGGCAGTCGGCGGTCGAGGCCTGGCAGCGCTCGCCAGTGCGAACAAGGTGGCCGTTCTGACTGACCAGGCCCAGGCTGCTGCTCAACGGCTCCGAGCAGGTCGAGGAGACGCCAGCGACCGGGCGCTGGTGAAGCAGGCCGCTCAGGTTGCGCGAGGAGTGAGGCAGCTGGCGCGGTCCTCCCACCCGGAGGCACGCATGGCAGTGGCGTCGCTCGCGCGTCAACCCGCAGCCATGCGCCGAACGTCTCGGGCACAGCCCGTTGTGTCCGGGCCACTTGACGGGCTCGCATTTGCGCTCAACGCATCCCGCGCGAGACGAGCTCGCGCGGGGTGGAGGTGAGACCGCCCAAGTACGGTGCGGGCTCTGATGGGCCTGCATACGGGACTGGACGTGGCAATTTCCCGTCGGCGAAGTCCGACACCTTCTTTGCCGGCCAGGTCACGACCAAGCACTTCCAGCTCGGGCGTGACCCGAAGGGTGTGGGAACGTCCCTAGCCATCGAGCAGGGCAATCTTCGCGTCGGATTCTTGGACGACCAGCAAGCCGATGAGAACTTCGTTGGTCGGATTGTTCTGCCGGATAACGGTGGAGTGATCGGTCCCATCGACCTGCCTTTCGAGCTTGCGGTTGAGACTCCCTGTGTGGTGAAGGTCACTCCTGAGTCAGCTCCGGCTGTCGACCGGAATGTGATCGCGACGCTGTCAACAGCACCGCTTAAACATCGCTGGGCGGCCACTCGCCGGATCGTGCTGGCGCACGCCGAGCTCGCAGTGCCGGCGGTTGCTCAGTCGATCCCCCAGTGGGTGCACTCGGTAAGCTGCTGCGTAGTGGATGCGGCAGTGACGATGTTCGATGCGACCGGAGCTCCGCTCTGCTCTCTCACCGGACCGTTCAAGGACTGGGTGAGGCCGCGACTGGCCGTGCTGATCGCAACCGCCTATCTGGACGACGACGTTCCTGTGGTTTTTTCCTATCAGGCTTGATGCTCGGAGGCAGACGTGACGAAGCAGTATTCGAAACCGATTCAGAAGCTGGTCGATCGCGCAACGCGAGCTCAGAAGGCCAAGCGCGTCGTGCGTCACCGTGAGTCGGCAGATAGGGAGGCCGCGCGCGAGCTCGTGCTGTACATCGACAATACTTCCGGCCTCTCTCCCTGGGGTCCACCATGCCTCGGACCGAACATCGCCCGAAACGTCGCCCAGAAGATGGCGCGCGGGAAGTACGACCGAGACAAGGCTCCAGCTGCATGGCTGTATCTCGTGCGTGAAGCCGTGAGGGGCTACTCGCGGGAGATTGCGCCGATTCGAGTTGCGCCCGCTACGCGGGAGCTCGCAGCCACCATGCTCGCCCGAGACTTCGAGGCGCGCCACAGAGCAGGAGACTGGAAATCATGAAACGACGCAGGTTTTCGCCGGGGATTCAGAAGCTCGTTGAGCGCGCGGAGCGTGCGGAGAAGGCCAAGCGCACGAAGAGCAGGGCCCAGACTCCGGTACACCCGGGTCGGCTCACCCTGTCGGCACTTGCGGGACCGCCCCGCCGCAAGAAGTCCGCCAAGAAGAAGGCCGCCAAGAAGCGAACGGTCAGTCGGAGCAAGCTCCGCCATCCGTCACTCCCGCCGGATCATCCCTTCAACCGGCCCCGCCGCAAAAAGTCCGCCAAGCGCAAGGCTCCGAAGCGCAAGGCTCCGAAGCGCAAGGCTCCGAAGCGCAAGGCTCCGAAGCGCAAGGCTCCGAAGCGCAAGGCTCCGAAGCGCAAGGCTCCGAAGCGCAAGGCTCCGAAGCGCA
>Ga0307441_1000107_pt1 | contig 34506 bp, 31 predicted proteins | sample SalMarWE160420MG_FD_202149 | JGI IMG/M metagenome (GOLD analysis project Ga0307441, IMG submission 202149) | Salt marsh sediment microbial communities from the Plum Island Ecosystem LTER, Massachusetts, United States - WE1604-20 | ecosystem: Environmental > Aquatic > Marine > Intertidal zone >... | reverse complement strand
AGTTCAATTTCACCGAGTCTCTGGTTGAGACAGCGCTCCAGTCGTTACACCATTCGTGCAGGTCAGAACTTACCTGACAAGGAATTTCGCTACCTTAGGACCGTTCGTCGTGTTACGCCGACCAGGTCGGCGCGGCCTTGCGGCCCTCCATGTCGCCATGGAGATCGGACCATATCATCTCGCAACGAAGCCAGCGGCTTACGGTTCATGCTTCGTGCGAACTCAGCGTATGGCCTCTGAGGATTCTCCCAGCTCGTGAAGAATCTGCGCGTCGGAGTACTTCCGACGCTCGGCACCACCATCATTCATGTCGCTCCGGATCTGCAGGATCTCCCGCAGGCCCTCGCGCCTCAGGTGCCTTCCCTCTACGAGCAGCGCCACGAGTCGTTGAAACTTTGCGAAGTCGCGCTTCTTCTTGTCCGAGAGGAAGCCGAACCGTTCGAAGAACGGCACGACATTGTTCGAAAGGGCTTCGAGGCCGTTGACCTCGAAATACCAGACGCCATCGGACCGCGTCCTCAAGCTGCCACACCGTAGATGTTCTTGGAAGACCTCAAGAACCGCTTTGTCACGTTGAGAAACGTTGAAGCAAAGCGAGATCTTCCAGGGCATCGTCCGGTAATCGCGGCGCTTGCGGAACGCGACGTGGAAGCTACCCTCCCCGTCGGCGAAGCCGGCGAGGTAGTAACCCACATGAAGCGGAATCCGCTCGACATCGAGCGCTAGCGACCGGGAGTCTTTCCTGCTGGTTGTCCGCACCTCACGCATTGTCACTGCCCATCTTACGGGCGAGTAGCGGAGGATCCTCGGGGTTCCCAGCATATAGCTGAGTTTATTTACGTAACTACAACGGTCAACTTATAGTTACGGCCGCCGTTCACTGGGGCTTCAGTTCGGCGCTTGCACGCCTCCCCTTAACCTTCCAGCACCGGGCAGGTGTCACACCCTATACGTCCCCTTCATGGGTTAGCAGAGTGCTGTGCTTGTGGTAAACAGTCGCTAGAGCCGATTCACTGCGCCCGCCTCGGGCAATCACGAGTGACAACCCTACACGCGGGACCCCTTCTCCCGAAGTTACGGGGCTATTTTGCAGAGTTCCTTAACCAGAGTTCTCTCGCGCGCCTTAGTGCTTTTACACTCGCCCACCTGTGTCGGTTTTGGTACGGGTGCTTCCGCTTCAACGTTTAGAGGTTTTTCTTGGCACCATGGATTCAACCAGTTGTCAGCCCCGTAGGGCCTTCCCGACCAGCGTCACTGTATTCGAGGGCGGATTTGCCTGTCCCTCGCAGCTTCGCAGGCCGCCGGGCATAGCCATAGCTCCGGTTGGCCTATCCTAATGCGTCACCCCATCACTCCACGGAAGCAGGGCAGGAATGTTGACCTGCTGTCCATCGACTACGCCTTTCGGCCTCGCCTTAGGTCCCGCCTAACCCTGAGAGGACGACCCTTGCTCAGGAAACCTTGGGCTTTCGGCGGAAGGGATTCTCACCCTTCTTATCGTTACTCATTCCTGCATTCGCACTTCCGATACCTCCACGGCTCCTTGCGGTACCGCTTCGACGGCATACGGAACGCTCCCCTACCCAGCGCAGCTACGCTGCACTGCCGCAGTTTCGGTGCACGGCTTAGCCCCGATCATCTTCGGCGCAGAGACGCTCGACTAGTGAGCTATTACGCACTCTTTAAAGGAATGGCTGCTTCTGAGCCAACCTCCTAGCTGTCCTAGCGTCTCCACATCCTTAACCACTCAGCCGTGACTTTGGGACCTTAACCGGCGGTCTGGGTTGTTTCCCTCTTGTCTACGAAAGTTAGCTCACGCAGACTGACTCCCGGGGTATGGACCAGCAGCCTTCAGAGTTTGACAGGGTTTGGTAAGCTGGTAAGCCCCCTAGCCCAATCAGTGCTTTACAGCCACTGGTAAACCCCCGAGGCTAGCCCTAAAGCTATTTCGGGGAGAACCAGCTATCTCCGGATTCGGTTAGCTTTTCACTCCTAACCACAGCTCATCCCAAGAGTTTTAAACCTCAACGGGTTCGGACCTCCACCTCCTGTTACGGAGGCTTCATCCTGGCCATGGCTAGCTCATCCGGTTTCGGGTCTACTGACAGCGCCTGAACGCCCTATTCAGACTCGCTTTCGCTGCGCCTCCACCTATCGGCTTAAACTCGACACTGCCAGTAAGTCGCAGGATCATGCTTCAAGAGGCACGCCACCACCCATTCAGGCCCTAGGGGCCCGCATAGGGCTGTGACTGCTTGTAGGCACACGGTTTCAGGTACTATTTCACTCCCCTCACGGGGTGCTTTTCACCTTTCCCTCACGGTACTGGTTCACTATCGGTCAGCCGGAATATTTAGCCTTACGGGGTGGTCCCCGTGGATTCACGCGAGATTCCACGTGGCTCGCGCTACTCAGGTGCCAGCTAGGCTTCCGCGCCTTTCGCCTACAGGGCTATCACCCTCTATGGCCCGCCTTTCCAGTGCGGTTCGGCTAGACGCTCGAGTCCACGTTGCTGGTCCTACAACCCCGCCTCCCGTAGGAGGCGGTTTGGGCTATTCCCTTTTCGCTCGCCGCTACTAGGGGAATCGAGGTTTCTTTCTTTTCCTCCAGGTACTTAGATGTTTCAGTTCCCTGGGTTCCCTCCACACGACCTATGTGTTCAGTCGCGGGTGACGGGGGTTCACCCCGCCGGGTTTCCCCATTCGGAGATCTCCGGATCAACGCTAGCTTCCAGCTCCCCGGAGCTTATCGCAGGTAGCCACGTCCTTCATCGGTTCGGCTGCCAAGGCATCCACCGTGCGCCCTTAGTAACTTAACCTTTTGGTTGACTAAAGGATGGATGAGTGAGCAAACGCGCGATTCGTCCTCGAATCATCAGGACGGCATCGCGCCTCGGCAAGAAGTGCAGTCGTAGACGGCACAAAGCCTGCCGAGCTCAATGCTCTTTACGCTCCTATTCCGCTGTCAATGTCCGCGCCGCCTTTTCGAGCGGCAAAGGAGAGCATATACCTTGCGCAGAAAGCGTGTCAAGCTTGCACGAGCGCGGTTCTGGGGGCCTCGAGGGCGCGCCGGGCGGCCCGGCGGCCGCGGTCCGGGACCGCCGCCGAGGGGCCCCCGGGAGCCGCGGCCGGGGCGGCGCCGGCAGGGGCGGCGCCAGCAGGGGCGGCGCCGGCCGGCGCGATCCTGCGGAGTTCGTCCTCCAGACGTGGCTTGGAGAGCTCACCCAGCCAGCGGCCGACCAGCTTGCCCCTGGCGTCGATGAACAGCGTGGTGGGCAGCCCCTTGGTGGCGACCGCCGTCGACAGCCGGCTGCCGGCGTCCAAGAAGACGTGGCTCAACCGAAGGTCGTGCGTCTGGAGGTAACGCTTCACGCGCGCCTCCGGCTCCCCTTGCGACACGTACACGAAGGTCACGCCGGGCGTGCTGCGGGCGACGCCGGCGAGCATGGGCAGCTCGCGCTGGCACGGCGCGCACCACGTGGCCCACAGGTTCACCACCAGCGGCTTGCCGACGAAGGCGGCCACGTCGCTGTGTGCACCGTCCAGACCCACGAGCTGCGCCGTCATCAAACTCGCCTTCGGCGCCGGCGGGGGCCCGGCCGCCAGCTCCCAGCCGCCCCACACCGCGACCCCCGCGGCCCCGGCCAGCAACGCTCCGGCCAGCAGCGCCGGCCGGGCGTGCAACGCGATCACCGCGTAGGCCGTCCCGGCCACGGCGCCGATGACCAGCTGGAAGCCGCCCTGCCAGACGTAGAGCACGCTCAAAGGCGCCTGCAGGTAGCTGCCGAGGTGGAGCGCCACGTAGCCCAGGCGGGCCGCCACCAAGCCGATCACGACCGCGTTCCAGGCAACGGGCGCCACGCCGTGGCGGCCGCGGCGGTTGAGCACCTCGGCCACCACCAGCAGCGCCACGATGGCGATGGCCACGCCGAAGCGCGGCCCGCTCAGGACCAGCGGACCCAACCGCACGTCGTTCACGCCGGCCCCATGGTACGCAGGCCGCCCGCCGGGGTGCGGCTCCCTGCCCGACAAACGCCGCGGCGCGGGCCGCGGCCGGGCCTCACCCGGCACGCGCCCATGGCGCCCCCGCGCGGCCGCCGCTCCGGTACCATGAAGGCCATGCGCATCGACCTCAACAGCGACCTGGGGGAGTCGTTCGGACGCTGGCGGCTGGGCGAGGACGCCGCGCTGCTCCGGGTGATCAGCTCGGCCAACGTGGCGTGCGGCTTCCATGCCGGCGATCCCAGCGTGATGCGCGCCACCGTCGTCGCCGCCCGCGACGCGGGGGCGGCGGTCGGCGCCCACCCCGGCTACTTCGACCTGCGGGGCTTCGGGCGCGTGCCCATGCAACTACCCTCGGACGTGGTGCGCGACGACGTGCTGTACCAGCTGGGTGCGCTGGCGGCGATCGCCACCGCCGAAGGCGTCCCGCTGGCCCACGTCAAGCCGCACGGCGCGCTGTACAACACCATGACGACCGACCCGGAGCTCGCGCTGGCGGTGGCCGAGGCCGTCGGCGAGCTCGACGTGGCGCTGCCGCTGACGGTGCTCGCGGGCTCGGCCGCCGAGCGCGCCCTGGTCGCGGCCGGGGTGAGCGTGCTGCGCGAAGGCTTCCTCGACCGCGCCTACCTGCCGGACGGCACGCTGGCGCCCCGCGGCACCCCCGGCGCGGTCCACAGCGACCCCGAGCGCGTGGTCGCCCAGGCGCTGGCGCTGGCGTGCGAGGGCCGGGTGCGGGCCAACGACGGCAGCGAGCTCCAGCTCGAGGTCGACACCTTGTGCATCCACGGCGACAACCCGTCGGCGCTGACGCTGGCCCGGAGCGTGCGCGAGGCGCTGGAGTCGGCCGGCGTGACGGTCGCCAGCCCCGACCGCGACGCCCGGCCGCGGCCGCGGCGAGCGCGCGCCGACGACGATCCTGACGCGTGAGGCTCCGCGAGGCCGGTCCGGCCGCCTGGTACCTGGAGGTCGCCGACACGCCGTCGCCGGAGACGGCGCTCGCCATCGGCGCACTCCAGAGCGCGCTGTTGGCCAGCGCTCCGGAGGCGGTCCGCGACGTCGTGCCCGGTTACACCAACCTGCTGGTGGAGTTCCGGCCGGGTGCCGGCCGTCGCCGGCTCGAGCGCTGGATACGGGACGCGGAGTCGCGCGTGGAGGCCGGCGCAAGCGGCGGCCCGCACGCCAGCCGGGAGGTGCGGGTGCGCTACGGCGAGGGCGCCGACGCCGCCGAGCTGGAGGCCCGCCTCGGCCTCCCCTGGGAGCGCATCGTGGCGCTGCACGCGGGCGCCGTCTACAGCGTGGCGTTCCTGGGCTTCACGCCGGGGTTCCCCTACCTGCTGGGGCTGCCGCCGGAGCTGACCACCCCCCGGCGCGACACCCCGCTCAAGCGGGTGGAAGCCGGCTCCGTGGCTATCGCCGGCGAGCACGCCGGGATCTACCCGAGCGCCAGCCCCGGCGGCTGGTGGATCCTCGGTCGCACCGACGAGAACCTGTTCGACGCGGACGCCTGGCCGCCCACGAGCTGGGCGCCGGGTGACGAGGTCCGATTCGTGCCCGACGGCAGCGGCGAGCCCGGCTCGAGCGGCGGCGCGGGGGCCGGGCGGACCCCGAGCGCCAAGGCCCGGAGCGCGAAGAAGACGGGCGCGAAGGCGGCGCGCGAGCAGGGGCCGGCCGCTCCTCTCGGCGATCCGGCGGCGGCGCCGGCCGTCGAGGTCCTCGAGGCGTGGCCGCCGGCCGCGACGGTGCAGGGGAGGCCGCGCTGGCGGGTGGGGCACTACGGCATGGCGCAGGCCGGCGCGCTCGATCCGTTGGCGCTGGAGCTGGCGAACGAGGCCGTCGGCAACCCCGCCGGCACGCCGGCCCTGGAGCTGCTGGCGCTCCCGTTGCGCCTGCAGGCGTTGCGGCCGCTCGCCGCCGCGCTGGCCGGCGGCGGCCACCGCGCCCGTCTGGCGGGCCGGCCGCTGAGCATCCCGGGAACGTTCACGTGGCCGGCCGGCGCGCAGCTCGAGCTCGTGCCCGGCGGCCGCGCCCACGGCAGCGCCAGCTACCTGGCGCTGGCCGGCGGCGTGGCGGCGCAACGCTGCGCGGGCTCGGCCAGCACCGATGCCCGCTCCGGCATCGGCGGCAGCCGCCGGCCGCTGCGCTCGGGCGACGTCCTCGGACAGGGGAACGCCCCGAGCGGGCCCGCGTCCGTGGACGCCACGCGCCCGTCGCTGCACCCCCGCTACCCCGGCCTGCTCGAGCTGCGCATCCACCCCGGCCCGCAGTTCGACGCCGACGTCTTCGCGGGGCTGACCGGCACCAGCTTCCACGTGGCGGGCTTCGATCGCACCGGCGTGCGCCTCGAGGGCCCCGCCCTGCCGCAAGCGGCCGCCGACGTGCGCTCCGAGGGGTCGCCCTGGGGCGCGCTCCAGCTGCCTGCCGACGGCCAGCCGATCGTGCTGCTGGCCGACCGCGGCCGTACCGGCGGCTACGCCAAGCCGGCCGTGGTCGACGTCCGCGACCTGTGGCGTCTGGCACAGGCGCCGCTCGGCACGGAGGTGTGGCTGGTCCCGGCGCGGTGAGCCGCCTCGGCGCCGGCCCTCGGCACGCCCTTCACACGCAAGCCCGCGCATCGAGCCTCTAGACTGGACGCATGAGGGCTGTCGCACTGATCGCGCATGACAAGAAGAAGCTCGACCTGGCGATCTTCGCCCGCGAGCATGCCGACGTGCTGAGCCGCTTCCCGCTCATCGCCACGCGCACCACCGGCGGGGTGCTGGAGAGCAAGGCCGGGCTCAGCGTGGAACGCCTCAACTCCGGGCCGGAGGGGGGCGACCTGCAGGTGGGGGCGCGCATCGCCGAGGGCCGCGTGCTGGCCGTGCTGTTCTTCCGCGATCCGCTCACCGCCCAGCCGCACGAGCCGGACGTGTCGGCGCTGCTGCGCATCTGCGACGTGCACGACGTGCCGCTCGCCACCAACCTCGGCACCGCCGAGGCGATCATCGCCTGGCTCGCCGAGCAGCTGGCAGACGGGAAGGAGGCGCCGGCGCAGCAGGCGTCCGCGTAGGCGTCTTCCTGCGACCGCAATGCCATGAGCAAGGAGACGATCCGCGCCTTCCTCGAGGAGATGCGCAAGCGCTACCAGAAGGAGATCGACGCCGTCTCGCTGCCCGACGGCACCGACGAGTACGTGGCCGACCGCGTCGCACAGGACGACCGGGACACGCTGATGTTCATGCTCAAGCTCGGCTACCTGATGGGGCTGCAGACGGGCTTCGCCGCCGGCCGGGGCGGCGACGACGCGCCCAGCGGCTCCGACCTGCCGGGACCGCTGCAGGCCTGAGCCGTCGGAGCCCGGCGGCAGCCCGCACGCGCGGCGAGCGCCGCGCTCAGGCCCCCAGGCCGCGGCGTTCGGAGATCTCCAGCAGGCGCAGCTGGGCGTCGCAGCGGTGCTGCCCGCGCGCGCGGGCCACGCGCCGATAGCGGCCGTCGCGACCGAGCTCGCGCGCCTTCACGTTGTCGCGTAGAAACAGCTCGAGCACGTCCCACACCTTGCGCTTGAGGCGCTCGTCCTGGATCGGGAACACCGTCTCGACGCGTCGGTCGAGGTTGCGCTGCATCCAGTCGGCACTGCCCACGAAGACGTCATCGGCTCCGCCGTGGCGGAACGCGAACACGCGTGAGTGCTCCAGGAAGCGGCCCACGATGCTGCGCACACGGATGCGCTCGCTCACGCCGGGCACGCCGGGACGCAGGCAGCAGGTACCGCGCACGATCAGGTCGATGTCGACGCCGGCCTGCGAGGCCCGGTACAGCGCCCGGATAACCTCGGGGTCGACCAGGGCGTTCATCTTGGCGACGATCCGGCCCGGCTCGCCGGCGGCGGCGAGCGCCGTCTCACGCTCGATGGCCGCCATCAGCTCACGGCGAAGCGTTTCCGGCGCGACCCACAGCTTGCGCCAGCGGCGCTGCTTGCTGTAGCCGGTCAGGTAGTTGAAGAGCTCGCTCACGTCGGCGCCCAGATCCTCGTCCGCCGTGAGGAGCGCCATGTCGGTGTAGACGTGCGCGGTGGTGGGGTTGTAGTTGCCGCTGCCCAGGTGGACGTAGAGCCGCGTCGTCGGCAGCCCGTCCTCGCCCTGCTCGCGGCGCACCATGAGCAGCGCCTTGCAGTGCGTCTTCAGGCCCGCGAAGCCGTACACCACGTGGACGCCCGCCCGCTCCAGCTCGCGCGCCCAGACGATGTTGTTCTCTTCGTCGAAGCGCGCCTTCAGCTCCACCAGGGCGGTGACCAACTTGCCGTTGCCCGCCGCCCGCGCCAGCGCCGCCACCACCGGCGAGCGCGCGCCGACCCGGTAGAGCGTGATCTTGATGGCCAGCACGTCCGGATCCTGCGCCGCCTCGTCGACCAGCATCTGCACTGCGTCGAAGTCGTGGAACGGGTGGTGCACCAGCACGTCGCCGGCGCGCACCGCCGCCAGCGCGCCGTCGTGCCGGCGGTACTCGCTCGGAAGGCGCGCCGCGAACGGCGGGTAGCGCAGCTCGGGCATGTCCAGATCGGCCAGCTCGCGGAAGTCGCTGACGTTGATGTGGTTGGGGATGGTGAACACGTCCTCGTGGTCGAGGCCCAGGTTGAGGCGCAGGCGCTCGGCCCAGGCGTCCGGCATGCCGCCGGCGACCTCCAGGCGCACGGCGTCGCCCCAGCGGCGCCGGCGCACCTCGTCCTCGATGACGTGCAACAGGTCGTCCGCCTCGTCCTCGGCGATGTCGATGTCGGCGTCGCGGGTGATGCGGAAGCCGTGCGCGCGCCTCACCTCGTGGCCCGGGAAGAGCTCGCTCACGCGCTCGGCGATGACCTCCTCGAGCAGCACGTAGTCGTGGCCCTCGCCCGGCAGCCGCAGGAAGCGTGGAAGCACGCTCGGCACCTGCACCACGGCGCCGTGGGGCGCGCCCGTGTCGCTGTCGACGACTTCGAGCAGCAGCGAGAAGCTCAGGTTGGGCAGGCGCGGGAACGGGTGCGCGCCGTCCACCGCGAGCGGCGTCAGCAGCGGGTAGAGCTCGCGGTCGAAGTAGCTGTTCACCGCTGCGCGCTGCTCGCCCTCCAGCTCCGACGCCGCGCGCAGGCGTACGCCTGCGCGCGCCAGCGCCGGCAGGATGTCGTCCTGGAGCAGCGCGCGGTGCCGCTCGACGAGATCGTGCACGCGCCTGGTGATGGCGACGATCTGCTCGCGCGGCCCCATGCCGTCGGGGGTCAGGCGCGTCACGCCGGCCGACACCTGCTCCTTCAGGCCGGCATAGCGGATCATCATGAACTCGTCGAGGTTGGAGCCGAAGATCGCCACGAACCGCAGCCGCTCGAGCAGCGGCGTGCGCTGGTCCTCGGCCTCCTCCAGCACGCGCTCGTTGAAGTCCAGCCAGCTCAGCTCGCGGTTGAAGTAGAGCTCGGGGGCGGCCAGCCGCCCGCGACCCGGCGCCGAGCCCCGTTCCCTGTCGAGCGCCGTGGGCAGCCCTTCGAACATGGCCGGCTGGCCATCGGCAACGACCGGGTCTTCCTCGGCCGCGGCCGGCTCCTCCTCGACAACGGCCGGCCCGCCGTCGGCAGCGCCCGGCTGCTCATCACGCACGGTCGGCTCGCCGTTGGCAACGACCGCGTCCTCCTCGTCCGCCGCCGGCTCCTCCTGGGCCACGGCAGGCCGGGCATCGGCCACTGCCGGGCGCACGGCGGCGCCCGGCTCGACAGCGCTGCCGACGCCCTCGTCCGTATCCCGCCGCGGATCCGCCACCGAATCGACCCCGTCTCCCCTCAGGCTCCCGCCGCCGCCTTCGCGGCCTCGTCGTCGGCTTCCTCGCCGTCCCCCTCCGCGGCCCCGTCGCCGGTCACGGTGCCGGTCGCGGTGCCGGCCGCGGTGCCGGCCGCCGCGCCCGCGTGCTCGAGCACCACCTCGTACGCGATCTCGGCATTGAGGCTGGCGGAAACCGAGCAGTACTTGGTCATGCCCAGGCCCACGAGGCGTTTCGCCTGCCGCTCGTCCAGCCCGGGCACGTCCAGATAGTGCCGCGCCACGATCCTGGTGTACGGGCTCGGCGTCGCGTCCGCGCGGTAGCCCGTCAGCTCGATGCGGTAGCCCCGCACCTCCAGGCGCCGCTTGACGAGCATCTGCACGATGTCGAATGCGGCGCACGAACCGACGGCGTTCAGCAGCAGCTGCATGGGCCGCATGCCGGTCTGGGCGGTCGTCTCACCGTCGATCATCACCCGCTGCGCGTCGGGTGTGACCCCGACGAACCGCTTACCGGCGAGGTGATGGACGGTGGTGGTCACGGTCTTGGGCATACCGCCAGTATGCCGAAGCGCCCGCGCCCGACGGCGTCGCCAAGCGCACACGTGCGCAGCCGGCGGGCGCGCGGCGCCGAAGTGCCGGCGGCGGTAGACTCGCTGTCGTGCCGCCTGAGGACCCCCTGCCCGCCCTGCCGCCCGGCCCAGCCGCCGGAGCCTCCAAGGACGCCTGGCGGACGTGGGCGCGCGCCGCCCGGCGCCGGCTCGCCGGCGCGGAGCGCAGCCGGCGGGTCGCCGACGCCATCCGCGCCTGGCCGGAGTACGCCCGGGCGCAGAACGTGCTTCTCTACCTGGCCTTCGGCAGCGAGGTGGACCTGGCTGCGCTCGAGGTCGACGCGACCAAGGTCGTGCTGGTGCCCCGCAACGGTCGTGGTCCGGAGCACGACCTCAGCCTGCACGAGCTCGCGGGCGCGGCGCTGGAGAGGCACCCGTTCGGGCCGCGCCAGCCCGTCGCCGAGACGGCCGCCGTGGACCCCGCGGCGGTGGCGCTGGCGCTGGTGCCGGGGCTGTGCTTCGACGTCAACGGCACGCGCATCGGCTACGGTCGCGGCTACTACGACCGCTTCCTGCGCCGGCTCGCGCCGAACGCGCCACGCGTGGGCGTGAGCTTCGACGCGCTGGTGGTCGAGGCCCTTCCCCGCGACGCACACGACGTCCTGGTGACCCACCTGGCGACCGAGAGCGGCGTCAGGCCGGTTCGAGCCTCGCCAGCGTAGCCGGCAGATCCGCCATCGCGGTGAACGGCGCCGCCCCGCAACCCGCCAGCGCCTCGGGCGCGAGCATCGCGGCGTAGCCGAGCACGGGCATGCCCGCCGCCACCGCCGCCTCGACGCCGGCCGGCGAGTCCTCGATCACCACGCAGCGCCCCGGCGGCACCCCCAGGCTGGCGGCGGCGTGGAGGAAGAGGTCCGGCGCGGGCTTGCCGCGCGCCACCTCGCGGCTGCTGAACAGGCGCTCGAACAGGTCGGCGAGCCCGGCGGCGGCGAGCACCGCGCGCAGGTAGTCGTGACCACTGCTCGACGCCACGCAGCGCCGGCCGGGCAACGCCAGCGCCGCCGCTCGCACGCCCGGGACCGGCCGCGGGTCGGCGACGAAGGCTTCGATGACGCGGCGCTCGTGCCGCTCGACGAACCCCGGCGAAAGCTGCCGCCCCAGCTCCTGCTCCACCTCGCGCAGGCTCTCGGAGGTGGGCCGGCCCATGAAGCGCGCGATGGCGCTGGGGCGGTCGATGGGGTACCCCTCGGCGCTCAGCATCTCGGCCAGCAGGCCGTTGGCGATCGCCTCGGAATCGATCAGGACACCGTCGCAGTCGAAGATGACGAGATCGGGACGCATGCCGAAGGTCATGCTAGCAGGACGGCGACCGGCGGCGCAGGGCCCGCCCCGGCGGCGCGTAGGCAGCTATCCCTTGACCCCGGTGAGCGCCACGCCCTCGATGATCTGGCGCTGGAAGATGAAGAACACCAGCAGCACCGGCACGATCGCCATGGCGGACGCCGCCATGATGAGGTTCCACTGCGTGCTCGCCTCGCCGGAGAACAGCGCCACCCCGACGGGAACGGTGCGCATCGAGGCGGACTTGGCGATGATGAGCGGCCACAGGAAGGCGTTCCAGTTGCCGACGAAGTTGAAGATGCCGAGCGCGGCCAGGCCCGGTCGGACCAGCGGCAGCCCGATGCGCCAGAACAGCCCGAACTCGCTGACGCCGTCGACGCGGCCGGCGTCGAACAGGTCGCGGGGCAGCGTCAGGAAGAACTGCCGCATGAGGAACACGCCGAACGCCGGGATGAGCCCGGGAAAGGCCAGGCCCCAGTAGGTGTTGACCCAGTGGTACTGGGTCGACATCACGTACCAGGGGATGACCAGCATCTCGGTGGGGACCATCAGCGTCGACAGGATGACGAGGAAGATGATGTCGCGGCCCGGGAAGCGCAGGCGCGTGAGCGTGTACCCGACGAGCGAGCAGAAGAAGAGCACCGACACCGTGGAGATGCCCGCCACCACCAGGCTGTTGAGGAACCAGCGCGGGAAGGCGGTGTTGAACAGCACCTGGCGGAAGCTGGCCAGGGTCCAGTGGTGAGGCAGCACGTTCATGCGGAAGATCTCCTGCAGCGGCTTGAACGCCGAGAACAGCATCCACACGAACGGGAAGAACATCGCCACGCTGCCCACCGCGAGCAGCACGTAGGCCACCACCGTGCCGGCGTTCGGCCGGGGCCGCGTCTCGCTGTAGGGTTCGAGCTCGACCACGGGGCTCAGTACTCCACGCGCCGCTGGAGCAGTCTCAGCTGCGCGAGCGTGACGATCAATATGAGCACGAACAGCAGCACCGTCACCGCCGACGCGTAGCCGATCTGGAAGCGCGCGAAGGCGAGTTGGTACATGTACACGGCGATGCTCAGCGTGGCATTGAGGGGTCCCCCCTGGTCGGTGAAGTTGATGTTCACCACCTGGTCGAAGAGCTGCAGCGTGGCGATGGTGGAGATCACCACCGAGAACACCATCACCGGGTTCAACAGCGGCAACGTGATGAAGCGGAAGCGCTGGAGCGAGTTGGCGCCGTCGATGGACGCGGCGTCATAGAACATGCGCGGGATCCCTTGCAGTCCCGCGAGGAAGATCACCACCTGGAAGCCGAGCTGCTGCCACACCACCACCACGGCCACCGCCGGCAGCGCCTGACGAGGGTCGCTCAGGAACGCCAGCGTCGGGACCTGAATCCACGGCAGCCCGAGATGCGTGACGAAGTTGTCCCACGCCACGATGGCGTTGTTGAACAGCCCGAAGTTCACGGAGTACATCCAGCCCCACACCCACGCCACCGCCGCGGCGGGCGTGACGTAGGGGGAGAAGTAGATCGCGCGAAATATCGGCCGCAGGCGCCGCACGGCGTTCAGCATGACGGCGATACCCAGGCCCAGCACGAGCTGGGCGGGCACGATGATGGCGGCGTAGTAGAGGGTGTTCAGCAGCGCGCGGTGCAGCTTGGGGTCGGCGACCAACTCACGGTAATAGGTCAGGCCGAGGAACACGCGCTTGGCCGGGTCCACGTGCCAGCGGTGGAGGGAGAGGTTGAACGACTGCACCGCAGGGTAGATGCGCAGGAAGCCGTAGAACGCCAGCGGGAGGAGCAGGAACAGGTAGGCCCACAGCGTCTCGCGCGCGCTCAGCGACAGTCGACGGCGCCGGCGTCCGCCGGGCCCCGAAGACGGGTCGCCCTCACGCGGCCTGACATCGGGAGAACTCGGTTGCATCGCACCTCCGGGTGGCAGGCACCGTGGCGTCGGGCGAAGGGGTGAAAGGTCGGGGCCGGGGGCCGCCCGACGGCGACAGGGCGGACGGCCTCGGGCGCCGCCCGCCCGGCTGGCGGGCGGGGGCTGGGCGCCCCCGCCCGCGCGTTCGCGTTGGCTGCTACATGCCGTGCGCCTTGTCGAGAATCGCCTGCTCCTGCTTGGCGGCCTCGGCCCACGACGCCGCCGGGTCCTGATGCTGCAGGACGACGCGGTTCACGGCGTCGATGAACACCTGCCGCTGCGCGGTCTCGTCCACGAACTGGGTGGCGTGGGAGAACGCCAGCGACTTGATGAAGGGGCCGTAGACGGGGTCGCTCGCCAGCGTCGGGTCGTCGATGAGGCTGGCGCGCGCCGGCAGCTCGCCGACCACGTTCAGCCACAGCTTCATGGCGTCCGGGCTGGTGACGAACTTGAGGAACTTCGCGGAGGCCTCGAGCTTGGCCGGGTCCTTGAAGGCGTTCGGCGTGAGGCCGTTCATCCAGAACGAGCCGAAGTCGGACTTGACGCCGTTGGCCAGCGTCGGCAGCTCGGCCACGCCCCAGTCGAACTTGGCGCCGTTCTTCACGGAGCCGATGGCGAAGCTGCCGTCGACGATCATGGCGATGTTCTGCAGCTGGATGAAGCCGTCGCGGTAGCCGTTGTTGCCCGGCACGAAGTTGAGCACGGCCACCTGGTCCTTGGTGACCAGGCCGGTGTAGAACTCGAAGGCCTTGAGGCCGGCCTCGGTGTTGTAGGTCACCTTGGTGCCGTCCGCGCTGTAGGGCGTGCCGCCGAACTGGCGGATGAGCACCTCACGCAGCAGGCTGTGGCCCTGCCCGTCCGGGGCGATGCCGAAGCCCTCCTGCGAGAAGCGTGCGCCGTTGCGCTTGGTCAGCAGCTTGGCGTCCGCGACGAACTCGTCCCAGGTCTTGGGCGGGCCCTGGATACCGGCCGCCTTGAACATGTCCTTGTTGTAGAACAGCGCCAGGCTGCGCACGGCGGTGGGCAGGCCGTAGTACTCGCCGTTGCGCTTGGCGGCCTGCACCATGGGGATGAACTCCTTGTCGAGCGCAGCGGTGTCGAAGTACTGGCTCGGCAGCGGCTTGACGTAGCCGGCGTTGGCCCAGGTGTCCAGCCAGCCGTAGTAGAGCTGGACGACATCGGCGCCCTGACCCGCCGGCAGCGACGCCGCCACCTGCTGCTGGTAGGCGTCGTACGGGAAGGTCTCCTGCTTGACGGTGATGTCGGGGTTCGCCTGCTCGAACTGCGCGATCAGCTGCTTCATGGCAGTCACGCGCGTGGCGTAGTCGTACTGCCAGTAGGTAATCGTGGTCTTCTGCGCGAAGGCCACACCGATGAAGGCCACGAGGGCCAGGCCGATCAACAACCGTTTCATACAACCGCCTCCTTTGCGGTCGCGCCCCGCGTTCGTTGCGCCGCGGCGCGCCAGCGTTCCTGCTCAGGACGCGCGCAGCGTGTCGCGCGCTCCGCTCAGCTCCCGCTTCCTCCCCTCCAGACTGCCGGCGTCCCGCTCCACCCGCTGGCGGGATCCGGCGAGCTGACTCACCATCGCCTCGGGTGCCGGGCCGCCCAGGCCGGCGCGACGCCTCACGAACGCCGCCGGATCCAGCGCGCTCGCCAGCGCCTCCGGCGCGATCTCGGGCCCTCCCAGGGCGCGCACGTCGGACACGCTCGCCTGCGCAAGGGCCCGCCCCGTTTCCTGGAGCCTAACGATCAGCGTCGCCACCAGCGCGTGCGCGTCGGGGAACGCCATGCCGGCGCTCCTCACCAGCTCGTCGGCGAGCTCGGTTGCGGTGGTGTCGGTGACGGCTGCGGCCGCGGCCAGGCGACCGGCGTCGAAGTCGCCGCCCTGCAGGCAGGCGAGCAGCAGGTCCACGCCGCCCGAGAGCTGCACGTACTGCATCTGCAAGGCGCCCTGCACGTCGGGCCCGAAGTCGTTGAGGTCGGCATAGGGGATGTTGTGGCTCGAGTACAGCACCATCTGCGCCGCGCCCAGCGCTCGGCTGAAGCGCGTGCGGGCGTGCTCGAGCGCCACCGGGTTGCGCTTCTGCGGCATGATCGAGCTGCCCTGCACCAGGCCGTCGGGCAACCGGAACCAGCCTGCCGCCGTCCACGACAGCAGGTCGCACACGAAGCGGCTGAGGTTGAGCGCCGCGCTCTGCGACACGCTCACGACCTCCGCCTCCCAGTCGGAGCTGGCGACGGCATCGTAGGTGTTCTCGACCGGCCCCTCGAACCCCAGCAGCGAGGCCGTGAGCTCGCGGTCCAGCGGATGGCTGCTGCCTGCCAACGCCGCCGCGCCCAGCGGACAGCGGTTGAGCCTGCCGTAGGCGCCGAGCAGGCGTTCGGTGTCCCGCGCCAGGAGCGCCTCTACCGCCGCCAGGTAGTGGGCCACCGTGGTCGGCTGCCCCGGCTGGTGATGTGTCTGCGCGATCAGCACCGTGTCGACGTGCGCCGCCGCCTTGTCGAGCAGCGCGCGCCGCAATGCCAGCAGTTGCTCACCGGTGGCAAGCAGGAGCTCGCGTGCGCGCATCTTGTACACGGTCATGTCCAGGTCGTTGCGCGACAGGCCGATGCGCAGCCAGCTCACGGTGTGCGGCCCGAGGTTGGCTTCCAGCTCCCGCTGGATGGCGAAGTAGGCGTCGGGCACGTCCGGCTCCTGCGCAGGCAGCGGCGCGCGCTCCAGCGCCACCAGCGCGCGGTGCAGCGCTCCGATCTCGGCCTGCGCGCCGTCCCCTGCCGCCACCGGCAGCCGCCCGACGGCCGTCAGGTGGGCGCACAACGCGTGCAGGAAATGGGGCAGCAGATGCCGGGACGCGAACAGGTAGTCGGGCTCGAGGACCCTACCGCGATAGCTGGGATGCCACGGCACGCCGTCCCTCCTCGCTCCCCAACGCGGGCCGACTCACGAGTTGCCGCCGCCCACCGCGTCACCATTGCCGCCCAGCCGCAGCAGTCGCGCGGCGTTGCCGCCGAAGATCAGCCGGATGTCGGCCTCCGGCACGTTCAGGGTGTAGCAGGCACGCAGCTGATCGAGCAGGTAGCGCTCCGAGAAGCCACGAGGGAAGTAGCTGGAGTCGCTTCCGAATACGATGCGCTCCGGACCCACCGTCTCCAGGGCCTTGCGGTACAGGTCCTCGAGCGTCAGCGGGTAGGGCATCCAGCGCATCCACTGGTTGGAGCCGGAGGTGTCGATGTAGATGTTCGGCAGGCTCCAGCACAGCGCCAGCAGCTCACGGAAGTAACCGGCACCGAAGTGCGGGATGACGAAGGGGATCTCGGGGAAGTCGCGGGCGACCTCGAAGAGCGAAAGCGGATCGATGCGCGGGTGCTTGACGAGCCCCCCGCCCCGGCCGAGGAAGCCGAAGTGGATGAGGGCGGGGAGCTGCCGCTCGGCGAGGAGCTCCCACACGCCGCGCAGCTCGGGCGCTTCGAAGGGGTAGTCCGTGCGCGGCCCCAGCAGCTTGTAGCCGCGTAGACCGAGCTCGTCCAGGGCGCGCTTGAGCTCGACGTCGGCACCGGGCTCGAGGCGGTGGTGGGCGAGCCCGGAGAAGCGCTCGGGGTGACGCGCCACGATGCCGGCGAGGCGGTCGTTGGTGTTGGCGCTCACGAACACCACGCGCTTCAAGCCGTAGCGATCCACCTCGCCCAGCCAGCGCGCGAGCGCGGCCTCGACCTCGTCCTCGTTGCGCGCGGCCGGCTCGGCAGGCTCGGTGTTCCACTCCTTGGCCATGCGGGCGCTGCGGTCGCGCGCGTACGCCTGCAGCAGCGGGTGCTGCGGCGGCCGCCCCGACTCGGGCGTGCCCATGGTGTTCTCCACGGGGAAATGGACGTGGAAGTCGATGACCCCGAGGTCGCGGTAGCTCATGCCGTTCTGCCCCTCCCACCGCTTGGCTGCGACCGCTTGGCTGCGACCGCTTGGGCGCGACCGCTTGGGCGCGACCGCAGCCTCGACGAGCCGCCACACGGCGCCTGCCGTCGGCACGCCCGCGGACCGCCGCTCCCCGGCACGCGTGGCCTCCTGGGAGAACCGGTTGCATCAAGGCTAGGCCGGGCTTCTCGGCCCGTCAAGTGGTGGGGGGCACGGCGGCGGACACCGGAAGCGCGGCGGCCGGGTGGCAGGGGCGCTCGGGCGGACAAGCGCCGGAGGACTTGGGGGGTGCTGCAGGCGAACCACGCCGACACCCCGCGCTCGGGCGGGCAAGCGCCGGAGGACTTGGGGGGTTCCAACCGACTAGTGATGCTTGTCAAGCAGCGTTTTCGGAGGGCGTAGTGGGTCCGCGATTGCCGCGGCTCCGGGCACGACCCGGGGCGGCGCACCACCCGGGGCGGGGCACGGCGCGCGGTCGGGGCACGCCCTGACTCGGCCTACGCCCCGGCTCGGGGAGCGGCCCGCCACGGGGCGCGACGTCCGTTCCCCGCAGGGGCGTCACAGGCGCTCGCCGATCCTCGGCGCGAGGTCGGCGGTCGAGGGTCCGCCGGACTCGCCGCGTGGCGATCGGGAGGCGCGCGGGAGGCGATCGCGTGGCGCCCGCTCGGCGACAGCCCGACGCCGGACGGCAGCGACCCATTGAACCCAAGACACTTGACATCCGACACAAGGGCGTGCGGGACCCCATCCGGGATGCCGCGCCGGAGCGACCTCGGAGCAGCGGTTGCCGTCGGGGCCCGCGCTGGTCGCAACACGCATGCGAACCATGAAGCGGCCGCGGCCTCGCGATCCGGGGCGCCGCGCCCCCGCCGGTCCCTCCCGCGAAGCCGTCAGCGCCAGGGGAAGCCGATGCGGCGCCAGCCGGTGCGCATCTCGCGCAGCAGGTCTCGCGTCCGCCACGACTCCACCTCGCGGACGGGCCGCAGCAGCCGCCAGGCCTGGCTGCGCCCCACGCCGGACACCAGGAACAGCCAGTGGTAGCCGGTCCAGGTGAGGTCGAAGACGTGGAGCTGAATTTGCTGGAATAGCGTCAGCAAGGGCCCCGAGATCACACCGCCGAGGAAGCCGGCCACGCCGGAGACCAGCGAGTACATGGCGATGAACGCCACCCGGTCGCGCTGCGGCGCCGAGGCCAGCGCCAGGTTGAACAGCGCCGGCGTGATCGCCCCCCAGGCCAGGGCGTCGCACGCGCCGGCCAGCCAGATCCAGTAGACGTGCCCGGTGAAGCCCGCCAGGATCCAGGTGGCGGGCAGCAGCGTGCCCGCGAAGAAGGTGCCGATCGCGAGCACGGCCTTGTTCCCCACCCTGTCCGCCACCCGGCCCCACAGGTTGGTGGTGACCAACGCGCTCACCGCCGCGATGGCGCTCCACACCGCGACCTGCGTGAAGCTCAGCTTGAGCTGCTCGAGGAAGTAGGGGATGACGAAGGGCGCGCACAGCAGCACCACGAACTGCCAGTAGACCGCGAAGGTGAGGAAGCGCCTGAAGTTGGCGTCCTGCAGCGGGCCGAGCAGCACCTCGCGCAGGGCGGCGCGGCGGCGCGGCGTGGGAGGGTCGTACTGGAGGAAGTACAGCCCCACGCCGAGCCCGGCGCTCGCGACCGCCACCGCGATCACCACCTGGAAGCCGACGGGCGCAGCCACGCGGTCCAGGAACCAGCCCGCCGCCAGGTTGGCGAGCATGCCGACCATGCCGACCACGCCGGCGCGATAGCCGAAGTAGCGCCCACGCCGCTTCTCGGGCACCACGTCGCCCATCCAGGCGCTCCACAGCGTGCCGTTGGCGGCCTGGAAGGCCGAGGACACCAGCACCAGCAGCACCATCAGCCCCGGCAGCAACGCCGCCGGCAAACGCATCGCCGGCAGCACCGCCGCCAGCACCCAGATGCCGCGCCCGAGCACCGCCACCACGGCGGTCAGCAGCTTCCTCCGGCCGAGCACGGCCGCCGCCAGGGCGGCCAGCGGGCTGGCCGCCTGCGCCAACAGCGGCACGCTCGCCACCAGGGCGATCTCCGTGGGTGACGCGCCGAGGTGCAGCATGTAGCCCACCAGCACGCTGCCCGAGGTCCAGTTCAGGAAGACCTGGGTGGCGCTCCCCTCCAGCACTGAAACGCGCATGGTGCGCTGGATCGGGTCGCGGGGGTCCGGCGGACTGTCGAGGTGGTGCAGTGGCTCGGCCGCGGTCGTGTCCATCGAGCGACCGCCAGTCTACGGCAGCCGTCCTCACGCGCGCGAGGGTCGAAACGCCCGGGGTCGGCAACGCCGAACCAGCGCCCGTCACGCGGCGCCGGACGGGAATCGCGGCCCCTCCCAGGCGGTATGCTGCGTGGTCTCATGCGCGACCGCGGCATCCGCGCGGGCGGGCGCCGCGTACGGAAGGATGGTGTACGAGACGGTGGCCGAGAGCCGGAGCGACGCCGAACTCGTGGCGCGCGTGGCGCAGGGCAGCGAGGGCGCCCTGCGAGAGCTCTTCGAGCGGCACGGCGGCGCCGTGGTCGCCCTGGCCCGGCGCATGCTCAGCGACCGCCAGGACGCCGAGGAGATCCTGCAAGACACCTTCCTGAGCCTGCACCGTCACGCCGCCGCCTTCGACGAGGCCCGCGCATCGCTCCGCACCTACCTCTTCGCCATCGCCCGCAACCTGTGCCTGACACGCCTCAGGAAGCGCTCGAGTCGGCCCCGCAAGCTCGAGAGCGCCGACCCGCACGACGTCGCCTTCCAGGCCGCGGTCGGCACCGACCACGACCTGCTTCCCGGCATCGCCGTGCGCGCCGCCCTGGCCCGCCTGGAGGACGACGAGCGCGCCCTGCTCGAGGCCGCCTTCTACGGCGGCTACAGCCACCGCGAGCTGGCCGAGATGCACGCCCTGCCGCTGGGCACCGTCAAGAGCCGCCTGCGGCGCGCGCTCGTCAAGCTGCGCGCGTACCTGGACGGAGGCGCCGCATGAGCGCTGACGCGCACGTACGCGACCTCCTCGCCGACGGCGCGCTGGGGCTGCTCGAGCCCGAGGACGAGCGGCGCCTCGAGGCCGCGCTCGCCGCCTCGCCCGAGCTGCGCGCCGAGGCGAGGGCGCTGCGCAGCGCGCTCTACGCCGTGCCGGTCGCGCTGGAGCCGGCGACGCCCGCCCCCGGCGCCTGGGAGTCGCTGCGCGCGCGCCTGCACGCCGGCGAAGCGCCCACGCCGGCGAGCCCAGCCGCAGCAGCCCCCGGCGGGGGCGCGGGCGCGGCGTCCGACAGCGACGCGGCCGGCGACAGCGACGCAACAGGCGACAGCGACGCGACCGCCGGCGGCGACCGCGCGCGCTCGGCCGCCTCGGCACGGCCGGTGGGCGCCTTCGCGTCGCGGCCCCGGCAGCGCCGCGTTCGCAGGCTGTCGCTCGGGCTGGCGACGCTCGCGGCCGTGCTGGTGTTCACCGCGCTGTGGGGCGTGCTCCAGCAGCGCCGCGCGACGCTGCAGGCCCACGAGCAGGCGGTGGTCGCCTACTGGATGCGGGTGCCCGGCATGCAGGTGGTGCCGCTTGAGGCGGTGACCCGGCAGGGCTGGACGCTGCGCCCGGGGGTGGTATGCGTGCTCCCCGACGGCCGGTCCATGGTCCTGCAGCCCCACCCCGCGCCCGCCGGCCGCACCTACGTGCTCTACGGCATGACCGGCACCGGCCGCGTCGAGCTGGGAAGCACCCGCGGCACCCTCATCGAGTTCCATGCGGGCGGGCTGCAGGGCGTGGAGCTGGCCATCCCCGGGCCCGACGGCGGCGTGGTGGCCCAGGCGTCGCTGCCGTAGGCGCGGGGGGTGGTCCGCTCAGCCCCGCGCCAGGCTGGGCCGCTCTTCCAATCGCTCCAGGAGGGCCAGGATCAGTTCCACGAGCCGGCTGAGGTCGCCCAGGTGGGCGGCTTCCACGGGGGCGTGCGTGTAGCGGCAGGGGAAGCCGAGGTCGATCGCCGGGATGCCGTCTTGCTCCAACTGGAGAAACGATGTCTCGGTGAGCCCACCCATGAAGGTGTTGAGCTGTAGCGGGATCCCCTGCGCGGCGGCCTCCTGGCGAACCAGGTCGAGGAGCCGCGGGTTCGGGATCAACCCGGCCAGCGTGCCCCGGCCGTGGAAGCTCATCACGCCCGCCGTGGGGCCGCCACCGAGCTTGACGTCCGTAATGCCGGCCAGATCGGGCGTGTCCGTAGACACGGCGACATCAATGTCCAGAACATAGTCGGGCGCGATCTTGCGGATGGCCGGCACGACACCGCGCAGGCTGAACTCCTCCTGCACGCTGGCGACCACCCAGAGGTCCACGGGTGGCCCGCCATCGGCACTGCGACGCAGAACCTCGAGCAGCGCCCAGCACCCGCCTCGATCGTCCAGGGCGTTGCTGAACACGATCTCGCCGCGCGTTTCGAAGGTGCGCGCATAGCCCACCGGCGTTCCCACCACCACACCGGCCTGCGCGGCCTCCTCGCGGTCGACGAAGCCGAAGTCCGCGTAGGCCTGCTGGATCGGCACGACCCGGTACTTCTCGTCCTGAGCTGTGAGGTGGTGGGCCTTCGGCCCGATGACACCGAAGAGCCGTTCCCCCGAGGTGGGCTCGGCAATCACGGCGGCGCCGGACGCGCTCTTCTCCGGAATGCCACCGATGCGCTCGAGACGCACGAAGCCGTCGTGCTCGACCTTGCGCACCACGAATCCGACCTCGTCCATGTGCGCCAGGACGACGACCCTGGGCGCATCGTGACGCCGCGCCGGCAGGTGGGCCAGCACGTTGCCGAGCGGGTCCACCTCGACCTGACGCGTGTGCTGGGACGCTGCCTCGCGCATGTGGCGGATGACGCGGTCCTCGAAGCCCGCCACTCCGAGCATCGACGTCAGGGCCTGAAGCGAGCGCGTCGTCTCGTGGTCACCATGCCTCATCGGACACCTCGCCGCGCCGGCGACTCGAGCCGCGCGGCCGCCGCGCCGTCGCCACGCATCAGAAGAACCTGTTCGGCACGAAGAAGCGCCCCTTCACCAGCAGGTCCTTCATGGCATCCACCATGAGGTCGACCTCGGTCTGCCCGTTGTTGAGCGTGAACAGCCCATGGCCGGGAAAGAAGCCGTCCACCGCGAGGTCGGCAAGCTTGGGCGCCGACTCCCGGTAGCTGTCGAGCGACGATCCCGAGTTTGGATAGTTCTGCAGGTTGATCAGGCCGCCATACGAGATGTGGTCGCCGCAGCACAGGTAGCGCTTCTCGCCTTCGACGAGGTACGTCATCGCGCCGCGTGTGTGGCCGGGCGTCTCGATGGCACGGAGGGTGAGGCGGCCGAGCTTGACAGAGTAGCCGTCGGTGACCCGCACGTCGACCTTGCAGGGGCGCACCTCGAAGTCGGGCGGATAGAAGCCCGCCGCCTTGGCAACGTTCAAGCCGAGACGCACCTCGTCGATCTCCTCCAAATCATCGGCCTCCTTCTCCGGCGCGTAGACACGCGCACCAAAGGCCTCGCGGAAGAGCGCGGCTCCACCGATGTGATCCGTATGGATGTGCGTGAGGAAGACGTGGTCCACGCGCGCAGGGTCGATGCCGTCGCCGCGCAGGTTGTCCACGATCCTCTCGGTGTCGATGCCCACGCCGGTATCGACGAGCACATAGCTGCCCTCGCCGGTGTCGAAGGCGAAGGCGTTGCAGTCCGACGGATGGCTGATCCGAACGCCCAGATGTCCACTCGCAACCAGGTACGCATCGCTCGTGAGCTTCATCCTCTGCCCCTCCCGGCGCGAACGCGCGCCGACGAAATCCGGCCGCCCGGTGCGGACGGCCACCGCCCCGATGTTCGAAAACTCCGTCACTTGAGCGCGCCGGTCACCAACCCCTTCCTGAGGTACCGCGAGAACAGGATCGTCAGCACCACGGGCGGGATCACCGCCACCACGGCCGCTGCGTTCATGACGCCGTACTTGAGCATGATGTCCGACGCGAACAGCGCTGCCACGACGGGAACCGTCTTGATGTGGGTGGCCGCGGTCAGCACCAGCGAGAAGAAGAACTCGTTCCACGAGAACATGAACGCGTACACGGCCGCGGACACGAGCCCGGGCGTGACGAGCGGCATGATCACCCGCCACAGGGCCCCCAGCCGGGTGCAGCCATCGATGCGCGCCGCATCCTCGAGGTCCGGCGGGATGCCGACGAAGAAGCCGCGGAGGATCCACACCACGAGCGGCAGCGTGAACGCGCTGTGTGCCAGGATCACCGACGGGTAGGAGCCGATCAGCCCGAGGTTCCGCATCGTCAGGTAGAAGGGGATCACGATCGCAACCGCCGGCACCATGCGCATCACCAGCAGGGCCAGGTAGCCCAGCGAGAGCACTCTCCCCCGCATCCTGGCGAAGGTGTAGGCCGCAGGGACGCCCAGCAGCAGGTTGGAGACCGTGACCGACGCGGCGATGACCGTGCTATGGAGCAGGCTCGACCCCACGTCGCTGGCCACGCCGGGGAGGGCCAGCCTCGCCCGCAAGGCGGGATTGATGAAGCTCTGGAAGTTCTCCAGCGTGAACGTCTTGGGGATCCAGTGCGGCGGCACGGCCGTGAGGTCGCCTTCCGGTTGGACGCTGGACAGCAGCAGCCAGGCGATGGGCGCGAGGAAGTACAGCAGCGCCACGGCCAGGCCCGCCCACACCAGCCATTGCCTCAGAGCACGGCGCCTCATGGTCCTCGACCCGCCTGCGCCCGACCGGTCATGAGTTGTCGCTCCTCAGCAGCCGGATGTACATGGCCGTGAACCCCAGCGTCAGGATGGTGATGATGAACGAGAGCGCCGCGCCAGCACCGAAGTTGAACTGCCGGAACGCGGAGATGTAGGTGAGCCAGGCGATGACCGTGGTGGACGTGCCCGGTCCTCCGCCCGTCATGACCCAGATGATGTCGAAGACCCTCAGCGACTCCATCGTCTGCAGGATCAACACCACCATCAAAGGGGCGCGCACGAGCGGCAGCGTGATGTAGCGGAACCGCTGCCAGGCGGAGGCGCCGTCCACCTCGGAGGCCTCGTAGAACTCGAGGGGCACGGACTGCAGGCCGGCGAGCAAGATGAAGATCACCAGCGGGAGCTGCTTCCAAACCTGCGCGTTGGCCACCGCGATCATGGCCGCGAGGGGGAAGCGCAGGAAGCTGGTGTAGTCGTGGATGATGCCCAGCGAGTAGAGCGCGCCGTCGAGGGCGCCATAGTACGGGTTGAGGATCCACTTCCACATCAGCGCGTTGACGACGTTGGGGATGGCCCACGGGATGATGATCAGGCCCAGCAGAACGCCCTGGAAGCGCCGGACCTGGTTGATCAGCATGGCGACGGCCATACCGGCCACGACCTCCAGGCTCACGGTGAGCACGACGAAGGTCAGCGTGACGCGCGCGGATCGCCAGAACCGGTCGTCGTGCAACACCTGGGCGTAGTTGCTCAGCCCGGTGAACGTGCCGATCGTCGACGGTTGCGTCAGATACCACGAGTGGAAGCTGATATAGAGCGAGTAGGCGATGGGGCCGCCTACCAACGCCAGCATCACCAGCATCGTCGGGCCTACCGCCCCGAGAGCGAACATGCGCCCGCTGTGGTCGCCGCGTTTCACCAGGCCCCTCCTGTGACGCCCCCGGCGGGCGGGCGATGGATCCGGTACCGTGTCCGGCCCATCGCCCGCCGTGTTCCTAGTAGCCGGGGAACCTCTGCCGGTCCGTCGCCCAGCTGCTGGCCAGGTTCTTGACCGCCTGGTCGACCGAGATCTCACGGGTCAGGGCCCGGTTGATCTCCTGCTCCGAGTTGAGCACCCACGACGCCATCCATGGGGCCTGCGGCAGCGAACGCGACGCTGCCGTCTGCTTCCGGATGACTTCGACGTTGTCACCGAAGCGCTGGGTCAGCGCCTGGTGAACGCCCGGGTCGTTCCAGATGAAGCCGTAGCCGCTGTCGAGGAAGTAGTTCTGCATCCAGCCGCGGCGGCCCGGATACGTGCCGTCCTTGCCCTTCCCTCCCAGGAAGTCGATGAGGTCCCAGATCTGGCTGTCCTGGGCATTCTCATAGGCGCCGACCACGTAGCCTCTCGACCACGCCACGGTGTCATGCGTCGTTCCGGGCGTCAGCGCCAGTGCCGCGGCGTCCGTGACCTTGGAAACCGAGGGGTCGAAGATCTGCGCGGCCCGGTAGCCGGGGATCATCGAAATGGCGGCCTGCCCGTCGGCGAACGCGCGCCAGTTGTCGGCCTCGTTGGTCTCGAGCGACTTGGGGTTGATGAACTTCGAGGTATAGATGCCGTCCAAGAGCCAGTTCAACGCCGTGCGGAAGGCCGAGTTGGGCTGGTCGAACAACGGGTTCAGCTGATCATCGAACATCCGGCCGCCCTGGGAGTACACCATGCTGAAGAGCTGGTACTTGTCGGTCCAGGTGTTCGCGATCGGAAGCGTGATCGGGTAATCGAGGATGCCGGCCTGCTTGATCTTCAGCGCGGCCTCCTTGAGTCCAGCCCAAGTGTCCGGGAAGGCGGTGATGCCCGCCTTGGCGAACATGTCCTTGTTGTAGACCGGCAACCACACGGTCTGGTAGTAGGGAAGCGCGTAGAGCTCACCGTTCACGGTCCAAGCAGAGACGAAGGACGGCGTCATCTGCTGCTCGAGCGCCGCAATGGCACCGGGCGGCGCAAAGTCTTTGAGCGGCTTGAGCCACCCGGACGCGATGAAGGGCGTCAGGCTGAAGTCCTCCAGGTACAGCACGTCGATCGGCTCACGCGACAGGAACTTGGTCGCAAGCAACTGGCTGTAGGTGGCACCACTGGGCAACCCGTCGAAGGTCGCCTGTATGCCGTACTCCTGGGTGAACTGCTGCAGCAACGCCTTCGCGTAATCGGGTGCGTAGGCCCACCCAACCAGTGTCAGCGATTGGCCGGCGGCGAAGGACAGAAGCCCTCCAGCCATGGCCAGGGACGCCAACCACACCAACAGTCTGTGTCTCTTCACAACTCCTCCTCGTGCGAGTCCCAACAAGTGTGTTCAGGCCATCACGATCTCGGTTCTCTCACCCCCGTTCTCCGCCCCCCGCGTCAGCGAACTCACGAAGTGCGGCATCCAGCACTGGCAACCCGTTCAGCGCCGTGGGAAAGCCGCAGAACACCACGAGCTGCAGTAGCACCTCCAGGACCTCGGCCTTGGTTGCGCCGAAGCGGAGGGCCATCAGCATGTGATCCTTGAGCTGCGCCGTCTTGCCCAGAGTGCACAGCGCGGCGACGGCCACGAGCTCCCTGGTGCGGTCGTCCAGGACTGTCCTGGCATACATGCCGGCCCACCCGAACTGCTGGGTCAGGCGCCCAAACTCGGGATCCCACGCTTCGAGCTTCCGGAAGTACGCCACCGCCGCCTCTTCGCTTCCCATCAGCTTCGTCGCTACCCGCAATGCTTCCTGGTCGATGCCTTCCATGGCTGCTCCTCGACGACCGCGCTAGCCGCTCCTGGCCGCGCCGGCCCGGGCGGCGGTCATGAGCTTCTCGACCCGCTGGACATCGACGGGGTTCCACGTCACCCCATCGCGCTTGAAGTAGGTACCCACGATGGCGCCGTCGCAGACCTCGAGGATCGAGGCGACGGAATCGGCGGTGACGCCGGTGTTGGCGAACACGGGCACGGTTCCGGACGCAACCTTCACGATGCGGAGCTGCTCCACGCCACCGGACTCTCCGGTCATCGGTCCTGAAACGCAGATGCCGTCGGGGATGGAGGAGAACACGACGCTGCGAGCGACCGAGCCGATGTCCCGTGCGTCGACGGGCGACGCGAACTCGGCGTTGATGGTGTAGAGAAGCCGAACGTGCTCGGCCCCGATGCTGCGCCGGTACCTCAGCGCCTCACCGCAGGCGGTTGTCCACAGCCCCAGGTCGCCGGCGAACAGGCCGGTGAACACCTCGCGCACGAACCTCGCGCCGGTGGCCATGGCCACGGCGATGGCCGCCTTCGGATCCCACAGCACGTCGACGCCGAAGGGCACCCTGAGGTGCGAGGTCAGGCTGGCGATGACGCTCGTCATGATCGCCACCGTCTCGAGCCCCGCTGACGTAAGGTAGGGCCGGTCCCCCTCGTTGCCGAACATCACCGCGTCGATGCCACCGTCCTGCAGGGCCTCGAGGTCGGCCTCGACCGACGCGCGGATATGGTCCAATCCACCTCCCTCGTCGTAAAGCGGGGTCCCCGGCAACGGCGGGAAGTGGACCATCCCGATGACAGGCTTGTGCTTTCCGAACACCTCCAGCAGACTCTGGTCCATCGCTCACCCTCCAAGTTTCCAACCGGGCCGCCCGGCCAGCGCTGCCAGCTCGTGGACTTCACGTGCGCTGGACCGGTAGAGGTCCCGATAAACGCGGAAGTACGCCTCGTAGGCGGAGTGGATTTCCATGTCGGGTCGGACGCGCTCGTAGCTGCCCAACCACCTGGCGATCGCGCTCAGCTCCGCGACCGCGCCGACCCCCAGCGCCGCGAGGAAGGCATCGCCCAGTGCGGCCCCACCCTCTTGGGCGGGGACGTGTTGCTCCAAGCCCGTGACGTCGCTGACGATCTGGAGCCACAACCGATTTCGGGTCCCGCCGCCGACCGACAGCACGCGCTCGATGGGCTCGCCCTCGGCACGCATCGCCTCGACGTTGTCCCGGATGGCGTAGGCCGTGGCTTCCAGGAACGCGCGGTAGAGGTGGGCGCGACCGTGCCGTAGGCTCAGACCGGCGATGACGCCGCGCGCCCGTGCGTCACGAATTGGCGTGCGCTCACCGCTGAAGTACGGCAGCACCACGAGCCCTTCCGAGCCCGCTGGCACGCCCGCAGCAAGCGCGTTGAGCGCACCGAGCGCAGCCTCTTCCGAGGCACCCTCGGTTGGAGCGTCCAGTTCGGCCAGGAACCACTTCAGCAAGGCGCCGGACGTCGAGGAGCCGGCGGTCAATACGCTCTGGCCGGGCTGGAGCCACACCGCCGGCCACAGCGTCGTCGACGAACCGAGCTGCCCGGTCAGCAGAATGAAGAAGCCAGACGAGCCGTACATCACCATCAGGTCCCCCACCCGGCTTGCGCCCGCGCCCACGGCCTCCGCGGCCGCGTCGGCCGTGCCCGCGATCACCGGCACACCTTGCGGCAGGCCCGTCGCCTGCGACGCCGCTTCGGTCACATGGCCCACCACATCGGTCGCCCAGAACAGCTCCGGCAGGCGATCGGGCGAACACACGGGCTCGGCGAGCTCGGCGTCCCATGCCACAGCGTGCACGTTGAACAGCGGGGCGAACGCCGTCGCGGTGTAGCGGTCCAGCGCGAGGCGGCCGGTGAGTCGATGGACCAGGAAGGTGGTTGCCGAAGCGAACGTCGCGGTCTTCTCGACGACGTCCGGCTCGTGCCGCGCCAGCCACAGGATCTTGGGGCCCGCCGATTGCGACGACAACGACGCTCCGGTGTGCGCCCGGATGCGGCCCTCTCCGAGGGTGGCGTTGAGAAACCTGATCTCTTCCTCGGCACGCACGTCGATTCCGTACAGGATCGCTGGCCGTAGCGCCTGCCCGTGCGCGTCGAGCGGGACGACGGCCGGTGCTATCGCCGAGCATCCGACAGCAGCAACACGCCCGGGGTCCACGCCGCCTTGCGCCAAGAGCTCGCGGCACACCGCGACGAAGCCTCCCCACCACGTCTTCTCGGCATCGTGCTCCGCCTGTCCCGGCGCGGGGACGCTCAGCTCGTGCGCCTTCTCGACGTGCGCCAGCAGGGCGCCGGACTCGTCGAGGACGACGCCCTTAGAGCTATAGGTACCGATATCGACTCCCATGAACGTACGGGACACGACCTGATCTCCTAAACGATGTCGAAGGCCACGCCGGCTTCGGCCAACTCCTCCTGGTCTGACAGCGCGAGGCTTCGATCCGTGATCACGCGGTCCACATCCCCGAGCGGACACACCGTGAACATGGCATCGTGGCCGAACTTCGTGGCGTCCGCCACGAGCACCACGGTGCGCGCGGCCGCGATCGCCAGCCGCTTGACGTTGACCTCCTCCGTGGTCGCGTTGGTGACGCCGCCCCCGACGGATACGGCATCCGCACCCAGGAAGAAGGTGTTGACGTGGAACTGGCGGAGCGCCTGCTCGGCATGCGGCCCGACCAGCGAGTAGAAGCCCCTGCGCAGCTGGCCGCCCATGACGTGCACCGTCACGGCCGGCGCGTCGGCGAGCTCCTCGGCCACCTTCAGGTCAAGCGTCAGGACGCTTACCCGCTTGTCGTGACAGGCCCGGGCCACGGCGATCGCCGTCGTGCCGGAGTCCAGGATGATGGTCTGCCCGTCGGCGATGAGAGCGGCGGCGGCCCTGCCGATGCGGGCCTTGGCCTCGTTCTGCTGCCGAGCCTTGGCCGCGTAGAGCGGCTCGAACGATGTGCTTTCGGCGACGACGATCGCGCCGCCGTGGGTGCGCTTCAGGAGTCCGCGGTCGGACAGCAACCCGAGATCGCGCCGGACGGTCGCCTCGGAGACGCCAAGGCTGCGTGCGATCTCCACCGTGCGGGCCGCCCCGGACAGATTCACCATGTTCACGATGCGCTTGTATCGGTCTTCGGCGAGCATGCGCCAGCTCCAATCAAGCAATATCGTGCAGAACCGTCCAATTACGATAGCCATTCTTGGCAGTTCAGTCAACTGCGCGCACGGATCCGTGCTGCGACAACGCCACGAGACCCTGGCTGGCCAGCTGCCCGTTCGCACAGCGCCTTGGCCCGACGCGTGCCCGGCGCGGCGGTTCACGGGCTTCCAGGGGGACGTTCCTCCCTGCTGCCGCCCGGCGGGATACCCTAGCCTCGAAGCCGAGACCTCGAGGAGGGCAGCACCCCGCGACCATGCGCATCGTCACCGCCGAAGAGGCCGCACATGTCGTGCGCTCCCGCGACCGCGTGTGGGTGCACGCCGCCGCCGCGTCGCCGCAGCGCCTGCTGGCGGCGTTGACCGCACGCCACGCCGAGCTGCAGGGCGTGGAGATCATCCAGCTCCACACCGAGGGCGCCGCGCCCTACGCCGACGCCCGCTACGCCAGGAGCTTCCACACCAGCGCGCTGTTCGTGGGGCCCAACGTGCGCGAGGCGGTCGCGCAGGGGCAGGCGGACTACGTCCCGATCTTCCTCAGCGAGGTGCCCAACCTGTTGCGGAGTGGCGCCCTGCCGCTCGACGTGGCGCTGGTGCAGGTGTCGCCGCCCGACGCCCACGGCTTCTGCTCGCTGGGGGTGTCGGTCGAGGCGACCTGCGCGGCCGTGCAGAACGCGCGCACGGTGGTAGCGCAGGTGAACCCCAACATGCCGCGCACCCACGGCGACGGGCTGCTGCACGAGAGCGACATCGGCCTCGCGGTCGAGGTGGACGACCCCATTCCAGAAGTGCCGCCCGCCCCCATGAGCGACGAGGCGCGCGCGATCGGCATCCACTGCGCCGCCCTCATCGAGGACGGCGCCACCCTTCAGATGGGCATCGGCGCCATCCCGGACGCGGTGCTGAGCGCGCTCCACGACCATCGCGAGCTCGGCATCCACACCGAGATGTTCTCCGACGGCGCGATCGATCTGATCGAGGAGGGCATCATCACCGGGGCGCGCAAGAGCACGCATCCCGGCAAGGTGGTGGCCAGCTTCGTCATGGGCACCCGCCGGCTCTACGACTTCGTCGACGACAATCCGCTGGTGGCGCTGCTCGACGCGGCCTACGTCAACGACACCGCGGTCATCCGCCGCAACCCCCGCACCACCGCCATCAACAGCGCGGTCGAGGTCGATCTGACCGGGCAGGTGTGCGCCGACTCCATCGGCACCCGCCAGTACTCCGGCGTCGGCGGGCAGATGGACTTCATCCGCGGCGCCTCGCTGTCCGAGGGCGGCAAGCCGATCATCGCGCTGCCCTCCACCACGTCGGCGGGCGAGAGCCGCATCGTGCCGTTCCTGAAGCCGGGCGCCGGCGTGGTCACCACCCGCGCACACGTCCACTACGTCGTCACCGAGTACGGCACCGCCAACCTCTACGGCAAGACCCTGCGCCAACGGGCGCGGGCCCTGATCGGCATCGCTCACCCGGAGCATCGCGAGGCGCTCACCAAGGCGGCGTACGAGCGCTTCCACAGGCTCCCGGCCTAGGGCAGCCGGGGCGCCGGGCGTTCGGGCCGAGTACGGCGTGGAGCCTTCCAGGGGGCGTCGAGGCTCGCTCGTGTTGAAGGTGAAGCCCCGCTTTCGGGTGGGGTCCGACGCAGTGCCTCTTGGGCCGTGACCAAACACGCTTGTGTTGGAAGTGAAGCCCCGCTTTCGGGTGGGGTCCGACGCAGTGCCTCTTGGGCCGTGTCCAAACACGCTTGTGTTGGAAGTTAAGCCCCGCTTTCGGCGAGGGAAAGCACGTCCCCATGGCTGCTTCCGGATCCGCGCGGGCGCCGGCGGTCCCGCCCGGGGCGCCTGGCAGCTGCGTCGCCGGGACGCGGCCGAAAGCCACACGTGACATTCGATCGTAGGGTGCCGCGACCCCCCCATGGGTCCCCGAACCCAGCGAAACGCCGAGCCGACCAAAGCGCCGAGCCGGCCAGAAGCCCGACCCCGCGCGAACGACGCGCAACGCACGGCACAGAACGCGCGGCACAGAACGCACTGGGCGGCGCGCACGCCGCTTCGGCGGGGCGCGCCGCCCGGCTCATCCGGGCCCTGCGGAGAGAACCTAAGCCTTCTTGCGCGGCGCCGTCGAGGCGTTCACCAGGCGGTAGAGGGGGCAGAAGCCTACGATGCCCGTCAGCACCAGAACGGCGCCGACGATGGCGGCCGCCACGGTCCATCCGCCCGCCGTCCAGCCGAAGACCCACGCTGCCAGAAGAACCAGCCCGATGACGACTCGGATCACACGATCGGTTGCGCTCTCGTTGATGATCATCCTTGCGCCTCCTCGACCCAAGCCTAACTAGCTATTTAGACAAGATAAATGGTAGAAATAGTGTCAATGTCGAGTCGCGAGGACATCCTCCGTCACCTCAAGGTCCAGGGGCCCGCGAGCGTGCGTCAGCTGGTCGCCGCCACGGGCCTGTCGGCGAACGCGGTGCGCCACCACCTCACCCGCCTCGCCGGCGAGGGGATCGTCGAGGAGCACGACCAGCGCTCCGGCGTGGGCCGGCCGGCGCACGTCTACGCGCTGACGCTGGCGGCCGAGGGCGCCTTTCCGAAGCGCTACCCCGAGCTCCTCGACGCCGTGCTCGAGCGCGCCGCTGCGCGGGGGATGCTGCTCGAGCTGCTCGACGACGTGGCGGCCAGCCTCGCCGACGGCGTGAAGGCCGACCTCGCGGGCCTGCCTCCGCGCGCCCGGCTGCTGGCGCTGATGCAGCGGCTCGACTACGGCGACATGCTGGGCCGCCTCGCGAACACCGAGGGCGGCTGGGAGTTCCACGCCTACAACTGCGTGTACCGGGCCACCGGCGAGCGCTTCGAGCCGGTGTGCGATCTGTTGCCGAAGGTGGTGCACTACGCGACGGGCATGGACGCCGAGCGCGTGCGCTGCCAGCGCGACGGCAACCGCACGTGCCACTTCGCGGGCAGCTACCTGAGCGACGACGAGCGCTGACGGGCAACGGCGTCGCGGCCGGGCAGGGCCCCGCCGATGCATCCGCGCCGCGCGGGCGCGCGTAATGCCGGTTGGAGGTACAAACCTATGCGCGCTATGGAGCGGCCCGTCAGTCATCGGCAGGCAAGGCATCGGTCCACCCTCAGCCGGCCCCGCGGCATCGCCGTGGCGGTCGTGGCGGCGCTGGCGGCGTTGGCCGTCGGCGGCGCGGCGTTCGCGCAGGCGGTGAACCCCATCGTCCAGGTGCGTTACGACGCCACGTACGGCTACTACCTCACCAACGCCGCGGGCATGACGCTGTACACCTTCAGCAACGACACCAACGGCAAGAGCAACTGCAACGGCGGCTGCGCGGCCGCCTGGCCGCCGCTCGAGGCGGACAGCGCCACCATCGCACCGCTCAACGTGCCCGGCAGCTTCAGCGTCATCACGCGCGATGACGGCAGCAAGCAGGTCGCCTACAACGGCAAGCCCCTCTACACCTTCCGGTCCGACACCAAACCGGGCGACGTCGCCGGCCAGGCCTTCCACGACGTGTGGTGGGTCGCCAACCTGGAGCCGGCGGTGCAGCTGCTGGCCACCGCCAAGGGCACCGAGGTGGTCGGGCCGACCGGCATGACGCTGTACACCTTCGGCAAGGACACGGCCGGCGTCAGCAACTGCTCGGGCACGTGCGCGCTGAACTGGCCGCCGCTGGTCGGCGCCTACGACACCGCCCACGGCAACGGTCCCGTCGCCGGCACGGGCGTGTCCGGCACGCTCGGCGTCATCGCCCGCGCCGACGGCGGCATGCAGCTCACCCTCGACGGCAAGCCGCTGTACTACTTCCGCGGCGACACCATGCCGGGCGAGGCCAAGGGCGACGGGCTGCTCGGCCTGTGGCAGAAGGTGACGCAGCCCTGAGCGCCGGGACCTGAGCTTCGAGCAGCGGCGCGGGTGCCCGGGCGGGCGCTCCGCGTAGCGGGCCGAGGACCGCCGCCAGCCGGGCGCGATCCTCGGCCTTCACGCATTCACCCTTCACGCATTCACCCTTCACGCGTTCACCCTTCACGCGTTCACCCTTCACGCATCCACTCAGGCGGGAAGCGGCCGGCGGAACAGCAGCGGCACGGCAGGGATGCCGAGGAAGGCGACCAGCGCCGCCACCAGGAAGGCCCGCTCGAGCCCCGCACCGTCGGCGATGAGGCCGATGATGTAGATGCCGGCCGCGCGGACCATGAAGTTCATCGCCATGAAGGTGCCGTTCGCCAACGCCCGGTTGTCGGGGAAGGCGTCTTGCACAGACGCCAGAATCACCGGCGTGGCGCTCACCGCCGACAGCCCCAGCAGGACCAGCAGCGGCGCGGCCAAACCCGATGGGGCGTACAGGAAGGCGATCATCA
>Ga0307441_1000106_pt1 | contig 34710 bp, 22 predicted proteins | sample SalMarWE160420MG_FD_202149 | JGI IMG/M metagenome (GOLD analysis project Ga0307441, IMG submission 202149) | Salt marsh sediment microbial communities from the Plum Island Ecosystem LTER, Massachusetts, United States - WE1604-20 | ecosystem: Environmental > Aquatic > Marine > Intertidal zone >... | reverse complement strand
GAATAGTAACAGAAGTAGGAATCGCCGGTTTTCTGTCTGAAGGTAACCGCTTCACCGGCGGCGGTTTCCTGTTCGCGTACCAGCGCGGGCAGAAAAATATGACGTGCCCCTTGGTCTACGGCCTGCTGCAGCAGGCCGTGGGCGATAATGATGGGGGCGCAAAAATCCGAGTTGACCAGCTTTCTGCCCAAAGCGGTACTCCGGGGTCCGGAGACAATGGTATGCACGCGGAATCCGAGTTTGTGAAAAAAATCATGCCAGAGGGAGTTGTACTCCAGGTTATACAGTGCGTCCAGGAGGGTGATGACCGGGGCCTCTGCGGCGGTATCGGCCTGCCCGGATGCGGCGGGGGAGAATACTGCACGGAATCGCCCAGCCGGCCCATGGTTTTTGCCCGCCGGTTTACGGCGGGTATCCGCGTATTCGCGGCCGCATTTCATACCCCAGGCGGATACCCGCTGCCCGGCATGTACCACCTGCAGCAGGCAGGTGTTGGAGCAGAGGGAGCAGGTCTGTTCCTGAATTTGAAAATCATTTTGCTCAGTAATAAAACCGCTTTTTTGCATGTTTTTTTCCGCGCAGCGCAGTGCGGCGCCCAATGCGCCGGTCAGGTGACAGTAGGGCGAAACATGAACGGGTTTTTGCAAAATCTGTTCGAACGCGGCGACCAGGGCCTTGTTCCGGCCGGTGGCGCCCTGGAACACCACGTGCTCGCCGATGGGGCTCTTGTTTACCACCTTGGCCAGGTAGTTGTCCCTGACCGAATAGAGTACGGCCGCGGCCAGTGATTCGCGGGAAAATCCCAGACCCTTTAATTCGGCCAGGTCGCGCTCCATGTAGACGGTACAGCGGTCGCTGGTAAACGGGGCCATGCCTTTCCCCGCCGCGGCTGAAAAATCATCCAGTTCCAGGTCGAGCAGCCTGGCCTGTTCTTCGATAAAACTGCCCGTACCCGCTGCGCACACGTAGTTCATGTGCGAAAAATAGACCCTGCCGCCTTTGAGTAGGGTGAACTTGGAGTCCTGCCCCCCGATTTCGATGATGGTGTCAACCTCCGGGTAAAGCGCGGCCGCGGCCATGGCGTGGGCACTGATTTCATTTATTTCAATGTCCGCCCGGAAAAGCTCCTTTATCATTTTGCGGCCCGATCCCGTGGTTGCCGCGCCCGCCAGAAACCATTCTTCTTCCCCCATGGTCTTGATGATGGTACTGACAAGCAGCTGTACCGCCTCTATGGGTTTGCCCCCGGTACGGGTATAGAATCCTTTGATAATCTGTTTTTGTTTGTTGATCAATACCGCCTTGGTACTGGTTGAGCCGATATCAAGGCCCAGGTAGAGGCCGTTGTCCGTTCCCTGATCCCCGGGGCGGCGGCTGGCTAGGTCATCGGGCCGTGCAAACGTGTTGGTGACGCCGCCGGGCCGTGTACGGGTTCCCATGCGGCCGCCGGGCCGTGGGCCAGGGTGGGCGGTGCCGCCAAGACCGGATACAATTTCCACTCCGTCCCGCAGTTCGCGCCGGATACTGCTGAAATCCGGGTAGTCGCTGAGGGCCAGGGTCAACGGTTCCCGTACCTGTTTTTCGTTTTTATCTGCCGTGAACAGGTGCCTGAAATCCTTGGGTGCTTTGTCGCCCAACAGGGCGGCGCCGACCGCTCCACAGACCATAGAGTACCGCGGCACCAGTACCTTTTTTCCCAGAATCTGTTCCAACTCAGTTACGATTTTTCGATTCAGCGAAACCCCGCCCACCATAGCCGCCGGTTCGCTGAGCTGCCGGCCCTTCAGCAGGGAGTCGGCAATAGTTCGGCTGATTCCCCGGCAGAGGCCCGCGCAGACCGCCTCCAGGGCATACCCCTCCTGCATGGCATGGATGATGTCGCTTTTGGCAAACACAGCACAGCGGGTGGCGATGTTCGGCACCTCTCCGGTGTATTCCAGTGCCTTTTTTTCCAGTTCCCGCACAGAGATTCCAAGGCGGGCCGCCTGTTGTTCGATAAAACTCCCTGTACCGGACGCACAGGGGGGATTGGTAGTGTGTTCCCTGTAGGACCCATGCCGGTCGTAAAAGCAGAGCATAAAATGCTCCGCCCCCAGGGAAAAAATGTTGCGCGAGGCCGGGACAAGAAAGTGCCCGCCTTCAATGACACAGAGTGTACTGTCCAAGAGCAGCCCGGGTTGGCCGGCGGCCCTGCCGGTAATGCCAATGGCGTGACAATCACGGGCAAGATCGGATTCCAAAATGTCTTTCAGCCGGCTGCGGATATCTCCGCCGTGCTCTTCGTAGGAAGAGGAAATGATGTTTTGGTTTTCCAGCAGCACGGTCCCGATACTGACCGAGCCCGCGTCTATGCCGAGACGCCTCATCCGCTTATATTAACCGAGATGATTATTTTTTTCTATCCATAATGAGGGATATTTCATCCAGGTTTACTGCGGCGTCGTTGTTTTTACTATCGTTTACCAGGCGGAACTGAAACTGCGCATTATCGTTTGCCTGTTCCGGAAACGAAACCGTGGTTTTGGTCCAGCCCCCGCTGGGACTGAGGTTCTTCAGCGTGGTCCAGGAACTGCCGTCGAACCACTCAATCCTGAATGAATCATCCGCACTCATATCCTTGGTCTTATACGAAAAGCGAATGCGGATATTTTTAAAGGGCTGCGTGGCAAAGGCCTTGGTCAAACTGCCGTGATTTTTCAGCACCGCGGATATCTCCCCCTGGGTGGCCGAGTTGCGGTCAATACCGACGTTGTTGGTGCTCCAGCCGCCGGGGATAAAGTTGGCGCTTTCAAAGCTGTCGGCGAAAAGCACCATGTCCTTCTCCTGCCCGCGCATGATCGCGCGCACCAGGAGGCCGCTTTCGGTGAGGTCGCTGTCCGCCCAATGGCCTTCGGGCGAGGCGTAGTATCGCATTGCCGCCGAGGGCTCTTTGCGGATGGTAATGGACCAGTTGGCCCAGCTTAATCCTTTTTTATTGATAAAGTCCAGCCAGGCATAGGTTTCAACCGGAAAGACCCCCGTACCCGTGGTCTGTTCAGCCTCGGTGGTTCCCCATTCGGTGATGAATACGGGGAGTTTTTTGTCCAGCGCGTTCCGTACTCTGTCGCGCTCCGCGCTGCCGTGGGAACCGGCGTAAAAATGGCAGGTGTACATAATATTTTTATAGGGAAGGGGATCCTGGGCTGCCAGGTCCACGTACTGACACCAATGCGGCGTACCCACGATGATGATATTATCCGGATCAATCTTCCTGATGGCGGTGATGACCTCCACGGCATAGGGCCTGATTGCCCCCTCCCATGTGACGTCGTCTCCATTCGGCTCATTACAGATTTCATAGAGTACATTGGGAGAGTCCTTATAGCGTTCGGCCATCTGTTTGAAAAAGGAGAGGGCCTGTTCCTTGTATTTCTGCGGATTGCCGTCATAGAGGATATGCCAGTCGATAAGCACGTAAAGACCGGTCTCGATGGCCGTATCCACGGCGGTTTCCATTTTATCGATTTCATCCATGGCGCGAAAACGTCCGTCCCCTACCGTATAGAGCGCGGCCCTGATCAATGAGCAGTCCCATTGGTCCCGCAGCCAGGTGAATGCCGACGTATTGGCAAAATCCCCGAACCACGCCACATCCATGAAACTCATCCCTTTCAATTGGACGGGGTCGCCTTTTGCATTGCAGAGTTGGGTCCCGATGACCTGCAGCCGGCCGTTGACATCCACCGGTCTGCCGCCGCACGCGGTCAGCAGTAAAAATCCGGTCAGTAAAACCAGCCCCAACCCGAAAACCGAAATAATCCGATTTTTTTTCTCACGTTGTTTCATTGTATCGCTCCTTGTTATAGTCTGTTTATTCTGTTCTATTCTATTCTATCCATAATAAGGGCAACATCGTCAAGCCCCGCGGTTGCCGTACCGTGAAAATCGGAGACGAAGCGTACGGCAAAATCATAGTTGTTCCCGGCCTCAGGAGGAAGTTCAAGGGTCACTGTGCTCCAGTTATTGCTTGGGGCAAGGGTTTTTGCCGCCTTCCATGTCTCTCCGTCGAACCACTCAACCCGAAAGATATCTCCTGAAACCGTGTCCCCGGTGCGGTAACCGAAGCGAACACGGATGTTGGTAAAGGGAATCGTGGCAAACCTTTTGGTCAGGCTGCTGTGCCCATTTAACAATGCGAAAGTCTCCCCGTCTGAGGCGTTTTTGTGATCTATACCCGGATTCTCGGTTTCCCAACCTCCGGCAATAAAGTTTGCGCTCTCAAAACTGTCGGCGAAAAGTACCATATCCGTATTCTGACCCCGCATCAGTGAGCGCACAAACAGTCCGCTTTCCGTAAGGTCACTGTCCTTCCAGTCGCCGTCGGGCGCGGCTGTGGTCTTTAGTACGGCCGAGGTCTCGGGTCTGGAAGAAAGCGACCAGTTGGCCCAGCTGATCTGCTGTTCGTTCATAAAATCAACCCAGGTATACGTCTCTTCCGGATACAATATGCCGTTTCCGGTGTGGTCGGTGCTTCCCCATTCCGTTACGAATACGGCCGCGTTTTTATCCATGGCAGCGGTGATTCTGTCGCGCAGATCGCCGTAATGCGAACCGGCATAAAAGTGACAGGTGTACATAATATTGGTGAACTGAAGCGGATCGTCGGCCGCGGTGTCCACCCACTGGCTCCAGAACGGTGTTCCCACCAGGATCACATTATGTGGATCGATCTCTCTGATGGCGGTGATGACCTCCCGGGCATAAGGCTTTACCACCCCGGCCCAGGTGACGTCGTCACCGTTGGGCTCACTGCAGATTTCGTAAAGCACATTGGGCACGTCCTTATATAGACCGGCCATCTCCCGGAAAAACTCGATCGCCTGGTCCTTGTATTTTATGGGATTACCGTCATAGAGGATATGCCAGTCGATGATGATATAGAGCCCCGTATCAACGGCCGCCGCTACGGCTTCCTTCATTTTCGGTATCCCCTCCGGCGCCCGAAAATGCCCGTCTTTCTCGGTATACAAAGCTGCCCTGATCAGGGTACAGCCCCAGTGGTCCCGCAGCCGGGAGAAGGTTCCGGTATTGATATAGTCACCCCCCCAGAGCACGTCATACAGTATCATTCCTCTCAGTTGGATCGGTTCCCCTTGCTTATTGCAGAGCATGTTTCCGATAACCTGTAAACGGCCGTTTTGTCCCACCGGCGTCCCCGCACACGAGGTTAACCCCAGCCAGAGACAGAACAACAACAGGACGGTTGTCGCGATTAATAGGTGGTTACGTGATTTCGGTGATTTCATTCCTCTTCCTTTCATCCGGGAGAGTATACTCCAAATAGCGTTTCTTTTAAATGAATTCCCGCATTAATGTAATCGTTTACATAAATTCCCCGGGAGTGATTATTTTGTCCGTGCCAATCGGCGCGGACGACAGGTGACAGGTCGTATGGTATGCTGACTTATCATAGGAGGAGAGTATGGCAGCGGCGGAAGATATCATAACGATACAGGGATTAACAAAAATATTTACCACGGACCATTCCCGGTATAATGAGGATGACATTGTCTCCGGGGATGCAAAGAGTTTATGGATGAGGAGCGCGGAAATGGTCCACGCATTGGAGGATATGAGTTTACATATCCGCAGGCGGGCGATTCACGCGCTTATCGGTCCGGCCGGAGCGGGAAAAACCACATTGTTAAAGATCCTGGCCGGAATGCTCTGCCCTTCACAGGGGTCTATGGTGGTCGACGGTTTTGTACCATGGGAGCAGAATGACCATTACCAGATGCATATCGGGATGTTTTTTGCGGGGAAGAGTCAGTTGGCCCCGAACCTTCCCGTGGCTGACACCTTTAATTCCCTCAAGGTGTTATACGGATTAACGGACAAGCGTTTCCAAAAAAATCTTGACTATTTGCTTGACGGCCTTGATCTTAAGGCAGCGGCTTTATTTCCCGAAAATACCCTGACCCCATGCCAACGCTTGAAATGCGAGCTCGTCTGTGCCCTTATGCATATGCCCCGTCTCGTTTTACTGGATGAACCCTTTGCCCACTGTGACAAAGCCGGCAGGGATCAGATTGCCGGATTTTTGAAAAAGCTTAATAGAGAAAAGAAAATCACTTTTGTAATCACCACGGAAAAAATGGCGGAAATCAAGGATGTCTGTACCACTGTTTCCGTTGTGAATTTCGGTAGAATAGTGTTTCATGACGCTCTGCGAAAACTAAAGATGTACAATTCGAATACAAAAATGCTTGAGGTGATCGTCACCCAGTCGCTTGCCGAGGCATACGCGGGCAGGCGGGCCGCCGCGGTTGCCGTGGGTAACCGCTAGTCTTATTCGGGAAACCTGAGAGCGGATTCCGCATTTTGCTTATTTCTCACTTTCTTCCCGGCTCTGATAATGGTAGGGAAAGAATACATAATCCCTGAACTCGCCGTCGGGGTTCTTGTCTCCGTAGGGATGCGCGCTGTTGGCGTCGTTATGACAGGTAATACAGAAATCACTCTTAAAAATAATCTCTTTGTTTTGCGGTGTTTTTACGATCCAGACCCATCCGCCCAGGGCATTGGGATCATCCGGAGCCTTTACCATGGCCGTGAGCATAATGGGTTTTTCCCCCGGGGCCGGCGCCGTGAGTTTGTCGTATACCTCTTTGATAATGATGGTGCCGGGAGGATAGTTGTAATACTTCCGGTTGTTTTTCACGGTAATCTCGGGCTTTTCCCCGGTTTCGTTGATATAAGGGATTCTGAAATGATTTTCGTGGCCGGATATGGGATAGTTTAATACCGTATTCGTGGTTTTCTCCCAACCCGAATAATCATCCGGCAGGTATTTTTTTACCCGGCCGCCGGAACACGCACCCAGCAGCACCACGGCCAGTATTACGGTAAGCTTCTTCATTTCGCTTTCCCCTTCAACCCTTTGAGTATATGGACCCTGAGAAACAGGTTTTTCCCCTTTACCTTTACCTTATACGGTCCCTCGGTTGCAACCTGTTCTTTCACCTTGCGATAAATGCTGTCGGCAATAATAATCTGCCCGGCCTTGGCCACATCACACAGACGCGATGCGGTGTTCACGTTATCACCGATGATGGTATAGTCGGCGCGGCGCTCGGAACCCACCATGCCGAGAATGACCTCGCCCTGGTTGATCCCGATCCCCACCTGGAGGTTGCCGTACTTTGTGTTGCTGTCCCCGGCCAGCTCCCGTTGTATCTGCAGCGCCGATCTGCAGGCCGAAAGTTCCGGATTGTCATTAGAGAAAAAGGCCACCACCTCGTCTCCCACGTACTTGTCGATGTCACCCTTGTTCCGATGGATGATCTCGCTCTGAAAATTAAGAATTTTATTCAGTGACTCCACCACCGCCTCGGGCTGCTTGTTCTCGGCATAGCTGGTGAAGCTTCTGATGTCGGAAAATAAAATGGTCAGCGGCAGTCTCTCACCCTTTTTCTCGGTCTTTAAGGAGTCGATAGTGGAGCTTGAGACGTACTTGGACAGCTTAAAGCGTTCATGCAGGCCTTCCACCATTTTGTTGACGGTCTGTCCCAGTGTGCCGATCTCATCCCGGTTTTTTATGGCTACCTTGGATTCAAAATTCCCATTGGTAACCTCCATGCACACGTCCCCGATCACCTTGACCGGTTTGATGACGGCGTTTTTCATGAACTGCGAAAGGATAACGGCCAGGCTCAGGACCACGAACACAAAGATGATGATGGAAAATCCCAGGGTCCGGTACTGGTCGCTGAGTTGACTGGTGATGTCTTTTTCAATCGCGGCCACGCCGCGCGCCGTCGGCAGTTCACCGTGACAGGGTCTGCATTTGATCGTATTTTCCAGCATTTTGTAAATATCCACATACACCCTATTGTTCTTTATCACCCTGAACGATAACGGTTTGCCCGCGGGGTTGGGCTGCAGCGCCTGGGAAAAATATCGGTCGAGCGGTTTTTCCCCGTCGTCCTGCCGGTTGGCTGCGGGATGGAATTTTTCAAAACCCCAGCGCCGGTTAACCGACTCGATGGTGGTATTGTCCGAAAAGGCCTTTTTCCCGGTCTGCCGGAAGATGGTGATTTTGTTTTCGCCGATAGAGGCGATGTTTTCAAAATAGCCCTGGGCCAGGGACGCCTGGCCGGGAATCATGATCGTGCGGATTGTTTGATACAGGTATTCGGCCTCCTGGTTCAAACTCTTATTGTTCAAGGTATTGGTGGTGGAAGAGATGTACCAGTAAGAAAGGCCGATGATGGTCCCAATCCCGATAATGAGGGTAAGCACGATAATGGTATTGACTTTTCGCGTAATCGGAGTGAACTTTTCTGCGGCCATGGCGGCTCCTTGATAATAGTGTAATACTAACGGAATATTGTCGCAAGGTACAATAACAAAATTCGGCTTTTTACATGCCGAAATCCCTTTTTGCGTTTACTTGAAACGACCGGCAAAATGGCGCATACTGCTTTTATGAAAAAAACAGTGCTGTGTGTGTTGCTGCTTATTATGCCGTTATCCATCCTTTGTGCTTGGTATGCGGCCCAGGTATATTATTCGGACTTCCACTGGCTGGACAACCGGCGATTTATGGTGCTGCGTACGGTAGAGTATACGGGCGCGGCGGGAAGCCATGCTGAAATACTGGTGGTGGACAGCAGGGACGGCAGCCGCCTTCCCCTGACCCCCCTGATAAAAGGATTTGCCTATTCACTGAAAGGCGGGAAACTGTTTGTGCACACGGACTGGGATATCCTCCTGTTCGATTTCAGTGAAGCACCCTCTCCCCGGCCGCGGGTTATCTATAACCTCCATCCGTCATCGGACTTTAAACGTATCGAAGACCTGGAATGGTTAGCCGAAGGAAAACTGGTATTCACCGTGTTTTCAGCGTTTAACGGTTTGGAGCGGGTAGTGTTCGATTACAACACCGGGCAAAAGACGGCCCGGACCCATATATCCGATGAAGAACGCGCCAAACTGTTTCAAAGGGAACGGGCCCGGTCTTTGTACAAGTACAGGGACCCCGGTAATGCATATCTGATCCAGGTATCGGCCAATAAGGAATATAAAAGCGCGGCCCGTGATCTGGAAACACTGAAAGACCGTTCCCCCTGTATTATATTCGAGAATAATTATTACAAGGTTTTTCTGGGTCTCTTCGATTATGAGCGTGACGCGAAAAAAGCGCTGACGGGGATAAAGCGGCTGGGTTACGGCAAAGCGTTTATCATCTCCAAACAGACATATGACATCGGGAGTACCTTGATGGCTGAGGGCTCCAATATCTGGTTAAAAACGGCCGCCGGCCCCCGTCCATTGTTTTCGTCGGCGGGCAGTGTCAGCCCCGTGGCCGTCTACGGGGATTATTTTATTTTTCTGCGGAATGGTTCGGTATATGTATTACAAATCAAGAACGCCCGGCTCACCAGGCTTACCATGCCCCTGCACGAAGAGCTGAATGATAACGGTGATCGTTACAACCTCCGCTGGGATGAAGCTTCACGGAGCATTATATTTCCCCACTCGGACGGAACACAGACTTCGTGTTGGAGCATCGGTGCGGATGGGACGGGATTGACCCGGTTGAAAGGGGAGGGGAGTGCCGCGTGCACGGCCGGGGTTGAGGGGCTGTATCCCCTGGAAACACTGGACAAGCTGGTTCAGAACTCTTATGCCGAATGGTTTCGCAGCGGTGACAGTAAAGAATATACACTTGAAATCCCGTCGCAGGGGGCGGGGAGCCTGGTGATCAGGTTCCATTTCACTTCTTCCGGTACCTATTGGAGTGACAGTGTATCGGTGAAATCCGGAGAAAAAAAACGCCTGCTTTTAGAGAGCATCAGCAACTGGTGAGGTGTTTCGCGTCAAGAGGACAAGGGTTGGAGATTCCTGCGTATAAATACTTGCAAGCAGCTTCCCGGTCTCCTATCATTTAGAGGAGGATGGCAAAACAAAAGCAAAGACCCACGGTAGGTTTCCTTACGCATTCCATTTCGGACGGCTACGGGCGTTCGCTGCTGGAGGCTCTGCTGCACGCGGCCAAGCGCTATGATACCAACCTTATCTGTTATGTGGGTAATGACTATAAAATAAAAAGGGGCTACGAGGCGCAGGGGAATATCGTCTATAGTTTTATCGACGAGCGGCGGATTGACGGTGTTATTTTTTCCGGCGGGGCCATCAGTAATTATATTTCCGCCGGGGAGTTTACCGAGTTCTGTCACAGCTACGGCGGTATGGCCAAGGCCTCTATTGCCGCGGTTGCCGAAGGTGTGCCCTCGGTCATAATCGACAACCATGGTGGGGTTATCCAGGCCATGGACCATCTGGTTACGGTGCACGGGCACAAGAGAATCCTGGCCATCAAGGGCCCCAAGGCCAATACCGAAGCCGGGATTCGCTTCCGGGCATACCGCGAGGCCCTTGCCAAACACAACCTGGAGTATGATCCCGGCCTGGTCAGCGGAGACGGAGATTTCCAGCGCACCTATGCCACGAACTTCCTTACCCGGTACCTGGAAAAGCACGGGGTGAACTTTGACGCCATTATTACCTTTTCCGATCCGGACGCCGAGGGCTGTATGTCCGTGTTGATAGAAAAAGGCATAAACATCCCGGGAGACGTGGCCCTGGTGGGATTCAATGATATGGACAAGGTGGTCACCTACCTGCCCTCTCCCCTGACCACGGTGCACCAACCCGTGTACGAGCAGGCCTATAAGGCCTTTGAGCTGGTGATAGACCAGCTTGCCGGTAAAGTGGTGCCGGAAGTAGTCCATGTAAAAACAAATTTGGCCGTCCGCCAGTCATGCGGCTGCCACTCGCAGACCGCGCTTGAGTCCGAGGTGGAAACATTAGTCATCGTGCACCGGGACATGAGGCTTACCATTCCCAAGGTCAAACTCATGCACGAGATCCTCGATGCCGGCCTGAACGAAAACGTCGATGTAGACAGACAATATTTCTCCAAAATCTTCGACGCCTTTCATAGCGATCTTGGCGGCAATAATTACGAGTTCATCACCGCCATAGAGGCAGCGGTCCAGATTCTGCGCGTGCCCAAACCCATCAGCTTCTGGCATAACTTTATCTCTCATTTCAGGCGCTGCTACCTGCATTACATCACCGACCATGAACTGGAGCGCAGGGCCGAGAATCTCTGGCAGCAGGCGCGTATTGTCATCAGCGAAATTTTAAACCGCAGCCAGTTATATGAACTGGAGCGTTCACTGACCTCGGAGACCAGGATGATCCGGCGGTTGGGGGAGCAGATGATCACCTCCATTGAAATGGATGAGATGATGTCCACTCTGGAAGATACGCTGCCCGGTATGGGGATCGACAGTTGTTACATCTCGTTATATGACGATGTATCCATGCCTCCGCAGTGGTCACGGCTTATTTTCGGATTCAGGGAGAACAAGCAGCTGGAATTGGAAGACCAGAACGGGGTGCGCTTCCGGACGCGCCGTCTGGTACCTCCCGATTTTCTTCCCGCCGACCGGCGTTACTCAATGGCCCTCCTGCCGCTTTATATCAAGGAGGAACAGATTGGACTGGTGTTTTTTGAGGCAAGCCTGCGCAGCGCATTGATCTATGAATCGCTGCAAAGCCAGTTAAGCAGTGCGCTCCGTTCCGCCACCCTGGTAAGGCAGATAAACAAACTGTCACACGCGGTCAAGTACAGCGCTTCCAGTATCTTCATTACCGACGCAAAAGGCAACATCGAGTATGTGAACCCGACCTTTCAAGAGCAGACCGGGTACAGCGCGCAGGAGATTTTCGGGAAACAGATGAGCATACTCTTTGCCGCGGAAAACCCCCCTGCGCTGTTGGAGAAGATTAAAAAGACCGTATCCGCGGGAAAAATCTGGACCGGTGACCTTTTGAACAGGAAAAAAAACAACGGCACCTACTGGGTGCTGACCTCGATTTCACCTGTACACCATTTTAACAAGATCATCAATTACGCGGTTATCCAGGAGGACATCACCGAACACCGCGATCTGGAACAGAAACTTCAGGATTCGCTGCAAAAAATCAACCATGAGCTGGAGACCGCCAGAAACGTGCAGCGCGCCGTGCTGCCCCAGAACCTGGATGAAATCTACGGGAAGCATATCCACGCCTACTTTAAAACCTCCGGTTCGATCGGCGGGGATATTTATGATGTCAAGCGCGTGGGTTTAAATCGTTACGCTTTTATGGTGGCGGATGTGTCCGGTCACGGAATCCCGGCCGCGCTTTTTTCCTTTATAGCCAAAAATTCGTTTTCCGGGAACTCCAACCCCTTAAGCACCGCGGGGCAGATCCTTTCCGCCATGAATGCGGACATTACCAGAGATATTACCGGAGGTAATTTTATCACCGCGTTTTTGGGTATCCTGGACAGGGAGAAAATGTGTTTTGAGTTTTCCTCGGCCGGACATCCGCCCGCACTTTTGTACCGGCGGGCGGAAGGGACCGTGGAGCGCCTGATCAGCACAAATCCGTTTATGGGTCTGACCGGAAAACATACCTATACCTGCGTAACCAAAAAGGTCGAGTCCGGAGACAGGGTGCTTCTTTACTCGGACGGGCTCATCGAAGCCTCGGATGCCGAGGGCCGTTTGTATGATATTGCACGCGTGGAAAAGCTGCTTGTTTCGTCGGCGGGAAAGTCCGTGACCCAGGCCGCCGGCAACCTGATTGACGATCTGAATAATTTTATTCACGGAAATGAACAAAAGGACGATCTGACCTTTATTCTATTCGAAATAATTTAAACGAAAGTTTTGTTTGCTTATTTATACTATTTCAACTATAATGAACCATTAGAATAGGATTAATGAATTATTTATTATTAACCTATCATAAGATAGGTTGCACAAAGTATACACATAAAAAGCATTCCCTTCTATATTTCTCCTTTACTGATCCTATCAAAACCTCCCAATTTAGATCGGATACTTTTTTTTAGGTATGAAAGGAGAATTGAAAACTTATGCAGGATAAAAAAACAATTTTACTGATTGCGCCGGCACACAGTATCGCCGAACACAGCAGGCTGAAGAATAATAGAAATATTCGCATGCCCATGATTTCCCTGCTTTACATTGCGGCCATGACCCCGGAGGACAGATATCGGGTGGAAATCGTTGAAGAGGATGTCCAGACCGTGGATTTTACGGCGGATTGCGACATGGTGGGAATTACCGCTATGACCGCAAGCGCTCCCAGGGCCTATGAAATAGCGGATGAGTTTATGCGCAGGGGGAAGAAGGTGGTCATGGGAGGGATTCATCCCACGGTACTGCCGAACGAGGCCGGAGAACACTGCGACGCGGTGGTGGTCGGAGAGGCTGAAACCGTTTGGCACCGGTTGTTGGATGATTTTGATTCCGGGTCCCTAAGACCTGTTTACAAGGGGGGGTTGACGGAAAACCTCGATGCGTATCCCTTACCCCGGCGGGACCTCATCAAATTCCCCGGCGTATTGAACATTCAACCTATTGTCTCGTCCAGGGGCTGTCCCTATTGTTGTGACTTTTGCAGCGTCTGGAAATTTTTCGGCCGCAAGGTGCGGCACGTAAGTGTGGAGCGGGTGGTAGAGGATATTAAAAGCGCCGGGACCCGCAATTTTATGTTTCTGGATGACAATATCATCGGGGACAGGGTATATGCCAAGGCATTGTTAAAGGCGCTTATCCCCCTGAAAATACGCTGGATCGGTCAGGCTTCCATTTCTTTTGTAAAGGACGAAGAGCTGCTTTCGCTGTTGGTAAAAAGCGGTTGCACGGCCCTGTTTATCGGGCTGGAGTCCGTTTCCGTGGAGAAAATAAAATATCTGAAAAAGGGCATGAAGGATCTGCAGGCCACCACGGACGCGGTAAACAAGATACGGAAAAGCGGCATAGCCGTTCATGCCTCAATTGTGTTCGGACTGGATAATGATGATCCGTCGATCTTCGATCAGACCCTGGAGTTTATGTTCAAAACCAAAATAAACTCAGCTTCGTTCAATATCCTTACCCCTTACCCCGGGACCGATGTCTATGACCGATTTAAAGCCCAGGGCAGGCTGATCACGGAAAACTGGAAGTTCTATGATCATTGTACGGCTACCTTTATCCCCAAAAACATGACGATCGACCAGCTTGTCGATGGGTATATGTATGTCAGGGAAAAGTTTTTTAAGTTTTCCGCTGTCTTTAAAAGATCATTGGGAAACTGGAGGCATCCGCTGGCCTTCTGGCTTCCGAACCTTACCTACTGGAAAAACCTTAAAATGGACAGAGTGATTGAAGAGCACCAACTGCAAAAGCTGGTGGAGATGATAGCACAAAAGGGCTTGAATCCCGGTTTGAACAAGATGAATATCTAGGAAAGAAATCCGGGTCGGCGGGGGAGGGCTTCGGCAGATAGGGGCGGTTTTCCGCAGGCCGGTGCGGGATGGTTATTTTCCCGAATCTTCTCCTATAAGCAGCATATACAGGTCCATCAGGTTTGTCCCGGTGGGCCCTGTTTTTATTAAATTTCCCGTTTTGCTGAAAAAACCGTAAGAATCGTTACGCGCAAGATATTCATCCGGGCTGAGTCCCCTGCCGACGGCCCGCTGCAGGGTGTTTCCGTCGCACCAGGCGCCGGCGGCGTCTGTGGGGCCGTCCGTCCCGTCGCTTCCCGCGCAAAACACAAGTGTTTCCGTAAGGCCCGCAATTCCGATGACGGCCTGCAAAACGCACTCCTGGTTCCGGCCGCCCCTGCCGTTTCCGCGCAGGGTGACGGTGGTCTCTCCGCCCAACAGGATGCAGACAGGGGGGGCGGCGGGCCGCTCCCGACGCTTTATCTCGCGGGCAATCGCCGCCAGGAAATTTCCCAGCTCACGCGCCTCCCCCCTGACGCACGAGGTAAGTACCAGGGTGTGAAAACCAAGGCGCCGCGTCTCCGCCGCCGCCGCGTCCAGCAGCAGGCTGTTCGACCCTACAACCGCGGTATACACGTTTTTGAAGATCGCATCCCCGGGCTTCGGGGTTTCGCCGCCCGCTCCCGCCTTAAGCCGGGCAAGCACGGTCCCGGGGATTTTTCCCCGCAGCCCGTATCGGTCCAGTACGTGCAGGGCGTCCGTAAAGGTGGTGGGGTCGGCGCTGAAGGGACCGGAGGCGATGGTATCCTCCCGGTCATAAAGAACGTCGGAAAGCAGCAGGTTGAGTACCGTGGCCGGGGCCGACGCCCGGGCCAACCTGCCGCCCTTTACCAGGGAAAGGTGTTTGCGTACCGTATTGATCTCATCGATGGACGCGCCGCAACCCAGCAGGGCCCTGGTGACGGAGACCTTCTGCTCCAGGCCGATACCGGGAGGCGGGGCCGACAACAGGGCGGAGCCGCCGCCGGAGATGAGTGATATCACCAGGTCATGCCCGCTGAGTGCGGCCAGCCGCCGCAGTACCCGGTGCGCAGCCTCTTCTCCGCGTCGGTCGGGCAGGGGGTGCCCGGCCTCGGTGCAGGCAAGACGGGAGAGCGGTCCGCTGTAGCCGTCCTTTACCACAACAATCCCGTCCCAGGGCAGTCCGCACTGTGCAAGCAGCTCTTCCACGGCCCGGGCCATGGCGGCAGCGGCCTTGCCGACCGCCAGCACGAATACTTTCCGGAACGCGCACAGAGGGAATGTCTTGTCGATGCCGTGGAGCCTAAGCGTACCGCCCTTTAGGGTGAGGGAGCCGTCCGACTTGGAAAGGGGTCTGCCTTTTCGGGCTGAGGGACCGCCCTCCAGGGTGAGCGCGCGCCCTACGCAGGCGTATGGGTCGGCCGCGGCCAGGGCGCAATTAAAAATGCTGTGCGCGGCCTTAAGCAGGGTCATGCGGCAGTGGTCTTGTCCGGGAACGGGCAGAGTATTTTGATTTCACATGCCGGGCACCGGGGTTTGCGTGCCGTGCAGCGGTAGCGGCCGTGGTAGTTTACGGCCCCGGAAAAGCCGGTCTGTATCTCTTCCGGCAGAATGGCGCGCAGGTCTTTCTCGATTTTATCGGGATTGGTGTTGTCCGTCAGTCCGAGGCGGCCGGTCACGCGTTTGAAATGCGTGTCCACAATCACGGCCGGTTTTTGGTAACAGTATCCCGCGATTACATTGGCGGTCTTTCTGCCGATGCCCGGCAGGGCCACCAACTCTTCTATTGTTTCCGGGACCCGGCCTGCGTACTGCTCCACCAGGGCGGCCCCGAGTTTTTTCAGGTTGCGTGTCTTGTTCCTGAAAAAACCGGTAGGATGGATGATATCCTCCAGCTCCTTTTCCCCGGCCTTTACCAGGCCGTGCGCGTCGGGGAACCTGGCGAACAGCCCGGGGGTAACCGTGTTCACCCGCTCGTCCGTGCACTGGGCGGCCAGGATTGTGGCTACCAAAAGCTCATAGGCGTTTTTATACGTTAAGAGCGGGCGCGCGTCGGGGTAGATCTTTATCAGGATCTCATAGATTTCACGCGCGCGCTTTTTTCTTTCTGTGGGTAAAGAACTCATGGATCTCCTCTTTGGTTTTACAGTTTAACACATCGTCCGTACCCAGCCAGGCTTTCCTGGCCATGACACAGCCGAAGTACACGTGGTCCAGGCCCGCCGCGTCGTGGGCATCCGGGCACAGCGAAACGAGGATACCCCGCTGCGCCGCCTTTTGCAGGGTCTGCCAGTCCGGATCAAGGCGGTGCGGGTTGCAGTTGTGTTCCAGCACCACCCCGTGTTCCGCCATGGCGTCCAGCAGCCGGTCCTCATCGTATTCATATCCCTGCCGGGAAAGCAGCAGCCTGCCGCTGGGGTGCGCCAGGATGGTCAGGTGCGGGTTACGTACCGCGGCCAGTAGCCGTTCCGTCGCCTCTTCACGCCCCATGCCCAGTTTGGAATGCACGGCCCCGATGACGAAATCGAGTTTTTGTAATATCTCCGGATTATAGTCCAGACTGCCGTCCGCCAGGATGTCCGACTCCACGCCCGCGAAAATCTTGAAAGGGGCAAGCTTTTGGTTTACGGACCTGATCTCCTCCGCCTGGGCCAGCAGGCGTTCGGGTGAAAGCCCATGCGCGTAGAACGCGCTTTTGGAGTGGTCACTGAGGCAGAGATAGGAAAATCCCCGCTTTATGCATTCCCGTGCCATTTCCTCAACGGAAAGCACGCCGTCCGAATAGTTTGTGTGCACATGCAGCATGCCCTTGAGCTGTTTGAATTCCAACAGGGCGGGGAGGGTTCCCTTTTCCGCCGCTTCCACCTCGCCGTGTGCCTCGCGCAGCTCCGGGGCGATCCAGGGCAGGCCGATGGTTTTGTACACCTCTTCCTCGGTTGCCGGGTGACGGGGCGTCTCGCCCTCAAAGATGCCGTACTCGTTCATCTTAAGGCCCATGGTTTTGGCCCGGCCCCGCAGTTGGGTGTTGTGCTCCTTGGAACCCGTGAAATGCTGCAGGGCGCAGGCGTAGGACTCCTCCGGGATGATCCTGAAATCCACCTGCAGGCCGGACCGACGGATCGAGATCTTGGTATCACCGGCGCTGATGATGTCCGGGGCGTCGCCGCCGGCAACCGTGTCGGCCAGGCCGGTCAGGACGCGTGAAATCTCTTTTGCAGCCGCCTTCGGAGCCGGCACCACCAGGATGTCGGCGTCCTTGACGATGTTCTTGCCGCGGCGCAGGCTGCCTGCTACCGTTACCCGGGAAAACAGGCCGCCGGCCGTAAGTTCATCACGAAGCAGGTGCGCGATCTCCAGGGCCTCGGAAAAAAGGAAGCGCCCGCGGTACAGGTTGTGCCGCGCAATAGCCTTGAGGATCTTCTCCTGGCTTTTGTCGCCGAACCCTTCCAGGTCGCGCAGCCGGTTCTCCCTGCAGGCGTACTCCAGCTCGCCGACGGTGGTAACGCCCAGCTTCTGCCAGACGGCCCGCACCTTTTTGGGGCCCACCCCCTCTAATGTAAGTATTTCGTCCAGGCCCGCGGGAATGTTTTTTTTCAGCTCTTCCAACTCCCGCGAAGTGCCGGTGTCAAGCAGGTCGGTGATGATCTCCGCAATGGCCGCGCCCACGCCCTTTACCTGCGTAAGGCTGTTCTGTTCCTTCAGTGAGGCCATGCTTTGGGTGTAATTTTCGATTGTGCGGGCGGCCTGTCCCAGGGCACGGACCTTGAACACATTTTCCCCGGCCAGCTCCTTGTACACGGCGAGTTTTTCTAAGTGTGCGGCTATTTCCTTGTTGTCCATATCCTTTATACTTTTGATTATTCCCGTGTCCGCGTAATTGTCAAGTGCAGGCGTATTTTTTTACGCACATACTTGGGGTTCAAACACCTTGATCTCCGGGACGGAAATCGCTAAAAATATACCCATGGGCGCGTTTTTTACCAATATACAGTTATTCACCGGAACTGCTGACAAAACAATAATGCACGCTAAAATCCGGGAAACCCTACTGCAATACATCCCCTCACTGGGATTTACGCAGGTAAGCACGGCCGGGGACGCGGATTTATCCGTTGCCCTCTCACCCGTGGGTGAGAAGCCCTGGCTGGGGGTGTATGACCAGGGGACCGAAGACCAGGATCCGAAGAAATTATCCGCACTGCTTACAACCCTGACCGGGGCGCTTTCCTGTGCGGGCGTGGGTATCACCGTACACGACAGCGATGTCCTCCACATGGTGCTGTTTGAAAACGGCAGGCCGGTGGATTCCCATAACAGCAATCCGGCGTATTTTGGGGAAAAGCTTTCCAAAACCGAAATAAAAGAACGGCAGGGGCATGCCGAAAAATGGCGGACGGTCATCAAAGCGGGGTATACTCCGGAAAACCTGCGGCAGTTGTTTGCAAAGGAAAAACCGGTTCTGGCGGAGGAAGCCTTAATTTCCGGTTTTGCCGGGCTGTTCGATTGGAACAGGGAGTATTGCGCGGTCGGGTACCATTACCTACAGGATATCGACACGGAAGGCTTTGTGACGCTGAGATTCCGCCTGAACAACAAGGCCCAGACCGAGGAACAATGCACCGGCAGCCCGGTCTTTCAAATTCAGTCACATAATCTCGGGCTTTCCGGTGTGGTGAATTTCGGTTTCAATTATCATTTTTCGTTTTCCAACCGGGGCGGGGAGACAAAAGGGATTCGGCTTGTGTTATGGGGTCCCGCCCTGGAGCGGGAGTTGATAAACGGCGAGGGTCTGATTGCGGAAATAAGGCGGGGGAGCAGGAAGAGCGATGAAACGCGGGCCGGGTCTTTTACCAAGGCCCACAGCGCGGCAGGGGAGCGCCTGTTGGTATGGGAACTGCCAGGGTATTCAGTCGTGGCCGGGATGAAAAAGGATCCGTACAGCTTTGATTACGGGCAGATGAGATCACAGATGGAGCGGTTTTATGACACCCATAGCAACGTGGTACTGAAGGGGTGTTTTGCCGGTCCCGGTAAGGAAACACTGTACGCCGGTTGTGTTCCCCTGGAGAACCCGGAAGAGGGAAGCACCTCACTGACAATACCGGTGGATGTGATCGGATCGCCGTGCCTGCCCCTTCACTGCGCCGTGCCGGAAGACGGCGCCGATTCATTCGCCGTTCAGACGGCGCTGCGACAACTTTCCGTGCAGAGGAGCCTGTGCGGAATGGCGATCATTCCCCTGCTGGAAGATGACACGGCCGTCATGGTACGGACCTTGGCCGCGCAATGGCTGGCGTTGCTTCAGGAAAACTATACGGGGACCGCGGAGGGTTTTATGATCCAAAGGAATCAACAGCAAAAATATAAAACCGGACGGATTTCGAAAAAAAAGAAACTCGGGGGGAAAAGTTGGGAGGCTGCCCTACAGGCGGTCATTACGGACGTCAACCTTTTTGTCAGTCTGCCGACACATAATCAAAACGAGCATTATTCGCCCGATATCCGGGAAACCCTCATCAACAGCGGCCTGCTTATCTGCAGGAGGCCGGGGACACAACCGTTTTGGGAAAATGATATCCCGCCTGCGGTACACCTCTGTTTCTGGCTTGATTTACACGCCGTCCCCGAAAATACGCACAAACGGGCCGCCGACCTGCTTGATGATTTTATGGGAGGAGTTATGAGCGCCGGCGGGCTGCAGGCCTTCGTTACCCGCTGGGACTTTTCACCCTTTTCCGCCGAGATTTATACCACTCCTTACGAGACGGCCTGTGGTATTCCCGCCGACGGCAAAGCCCTCTCTTCCGGGTGGTGCGGAAGTTACCTGCGGATGATGGCGGAGAAGATATGGCTTTCTGCGGGCTTGGCGCAAAAAATAGCAACTTTTGCCGAGGTAAAAAAATATGCCGAGGTGATTGAAGGCAAAGGATTTATGCAGATTTCCCTTAAACCTGAATCATCATCTTCCGACCTGGAACAAAGCCTGGGAGCCATCCTGCCCTCCAAAACCAGGTTTGCCGCGATGTTCGGCGGCCTTTGAGCTGGATGCGGGCGGGGTATAGGAACCTATGCCATGAAGTTTTTCGGTGAAACATGTTTGGGAGCAAAGATTGGTTTCACCAGTACACCGACGCAAGGTACGGTCTTCTGTATTACTCTCAACACGGAGAAATGAAAAAGCCGGGATAGTTGGTACATATTGACACAATTTATGAGGCATGTTTAAATAACTTGTCCCACAATCAAACAGTGGAGGTTATGATGAAAAAAATCCTGTTTTTTATAATAATGGCGGCCGTTTCTTTCAGTCTTTTCGCCCAGGCGCACGAACTTTCTCAGAAAGCGCTGGCCGACGGCAGATGGTACAACGACGAGTACAGCTTTGATTTTTCCAAAGACGGTTCCTATACGGCGTATTATACCTTTGGAGAGAAAACCGGCTCCATGAAAGGGAAAATATGGTATAAAAATGGAAATAATTTTTTCCTTATTCCCAAAGGTACCATAGAAGATGTCTTCGACACCTCGTTTATGAACGCAAACAAGGTAAAGCTGTATTATGTGTATGATCCGCAAAATCCCAAATCGGTCCTCTCTCTTCGCAACGAGGACGGCAGCTTCATTCTGTGGAACAAAAACTATTTCGTGAAAAAAGACAAAGAGATCACGATCAAGGACATCTCCGCGGTAACCATGGGATATACGCTCAGCGCGACCACGGAAAATCTCCGTATCCGTAAGGGCCCTTCTACCGATTTTCAGTACATGACATTTTTTTACCGGGACGGGGCAACCGGGAGGATAAAAAGCTGGGGGTCCATTCTGGCGGGCACCAATATCCGGGTCCTGGCCAGAACAACACAAAGAAAACAGGTCGGTGAATGGAACAATTACTGGTATTACATCGAATACAAGGAACCGCTGGGCAGCCTGATGGTCTACAAGAATGCCTGGTGTTTTGCCGAGTTCATAAATACCCGGGGTGACGCGAACAGGATCGTCACCGTCAGCAGTCCCCAGAATGAGAGGGCGTATTACGGAGCGAATACGATTAAGTTCAGGGGCAGGGTAAGCGGAAAACCGGTAAAGATGAAGGTGCAGCTTAAAAATTCCGATGGTACGGTGATAAAAGAGATGGGTGTACGTTATTCGCAGGAAGGCGGGAGGTTTACCTATACGGCCACTTTCGACGATGATTCCATGCATTTTGGGGCGAATATCTTTAATTTTATCGCCGAATACTACGATGGGAAGACCTCTTTTTCCCAGGTGACGGTCTATGTTCACGAGGTTGCCGCTGAAAGGGCCAAGCCCGTTATCTATCTCTACCCTGAAAAAAAGACCGAGGTTTCGGTCAGAGTAAATCCCAAACGGGGTATCTCCAAGTCCGATCCACCCTATAAGGGTGGCTGGATCGTTACCGCAAGCCCGGACGGCACCCTGGTGAACAAGGCGGACGGAAAGTCATATCCCTACCTGTTCTGGGAGGCTCCGGAAGGAGAGTCCGGTCATCCGCATACGGGCTTTGTGGTGAAGACCAGTGAGCTTGGTGGGTTTTTCGACGAAAAACTTGCCCTGCTGGGCTTGAACAGGCGTGAAATAAAGGATTTTAAAGAGTTCTGGCTGCCCATTCTGACAAAGGGGAAGTATTATTACATTTACTTTTACGATACGGCTGCCATTAATCATGACGCCCCCTTGCAGGTCACCCCGGCGCCGGAGACGATTATCAGGGTTTATTTTGATTCCAAACCCCTGGACAAAACCGTTTCCGTCAAGGAACAGAAACTGACCCGGGTCCGCAGGAAAGGATTCACGGTCGTGGAATGGGGCGGGAGAAGGTATTAAAAAAAGGCTCATTCTCCCTTTTTTGTGCTGTTGTCTTATCCTGCTGCAGGGTCAGGTCGGCATTGACTCTTTTTACCCCGGCGATACCCTCATGTGGAACCACATTATGGCAAGCGGGGTGCCTCTGCAGTTCCCCGCCGCGCCGCGGGGTGTGATTCTTCCGCATCATGCCATCACCACCACGGCGGTGGCCCGTTTTTATCGCGGGCTGCAAAAGGTAATTCAGCCGCAGACGATTTTTCTCATCGGCCCTAATCATTTTGACAGCGGGAAGCATAACATCCAGACCATGGATTCCTGTGTGTATAACACGGTTTATGGTGAGCTTAAGGTGGATTCCGGGTACGTCCGTCAGCTTGTCCAAAACGGCATTGTATTCAGGGATGACCGGGCCTTTTTACGGGAGCATGCCGTATTCTTTCACGCACCCTTTATCAAAAGGTTTTTCCCGCGTGCCAAAATTGTACCCATAATCATAAAATGGGGGACGGGGACCGCGGAACTGGACGCCCTGGTACATGAACTTTCACAGATCATCCCCGCCGATGCCCTGGTTCTGGCCAGCGTGGATTTCTCCCATTACAACTTCAAAGAGGTTGCGGATTTTCACGACATTACCTCCTATACAACCATTTCCAATTTTAATTACAGCGGACTCTTTTCCCTGGAGATAGACTCGCCTGCTTCGATTTATGTGATAGAAAAACTTATGGCCGCTTTCGGCTGTAAAAGGGCTGTGCGTCTGCTGCATACCAACAGTGATGATTTTACCCATACAAAAGAACAACGGAGTACCAGCCACCAGTACTTTGCGTTTTTCCCGGGGAAAGCGGAGCGCCGGGAAAATATCACCGTTTTGGCGGCGGGGGACATCCGCACAAAAAATCGTGTGCTCTTTCTGCGCACGCAGTGGCCCTGGGACCGCGGCTACCGGCAGGACAAGGATACCACTGTCACCCGGTTTTTAAAAGATCTGCGTGGGGAGGAAGACCGCTTCTTTATGGGCTATGATCTGTATATTTTCGACCTTCCCGAAACGGACAAGGTTTACTCTTTCAGTAAAAACGGGATCACGGTAAACCTGCTGAAACTGAATGAGCGGGAAGGGCAGGCCGGCGGGTCCGGTGCACAGGCCGCACGTATCAGGGAGGCGGCCAAGAATGCCGACCATTTGATAGTGCTTTATCAGTTTAACGGGGGCGGCGGCATTTCCGCGCCGCGGAAACAGGCGGTAAGGGGGTTTATTGACAACGGGGCCGATATTATTCTGGGCCGGGGTCCGGAAGGTGCGGCCGTCGATGCCGCACACATGGAATATTATAAACGCAAGCTTATTATGTACTCACTCGGCGACTTTATCACGGACGGACATGATTCCGGCGGAGAACTTATGCAGCTGCTTCTGACCAAAGACAACATTGAATGCCGGACACTCCCCCTGAAAATAATCCGGGGGTACCCCGAACAGGCGGCGGAGTAGTAATTCTTGTAACGGCCATTTTTTGTACGGCAGCCGGATACCAATAAAATAAAAGGAATGCTTAATGAACGGAAACACACGCAGTAATATCAAAAAGGGGGCTCATGTTTCAATTGTGCAAAAACAGGACCAACGATCGGGAAAACTGACCGAAGGAATTGTCAAAGACATCCTGACAAACTCCCCGACTCATCCTCACGGCATAAAAGTGAGGATGGAATCCGGAGAGGTCGGCAGGGTTAAAATAATCCATGAGTCCCCGTAAGGCTGTTAAAACATCTATCGACGCCGGCGGCTGCCGTCACACAAAATACTGCGCACACAGCAATGCTACATATAAACATTGAGCATTGCTGTTGTTAAAGGGCAGTTTTCGGATAAAATCCCACTGACTGAATTCGGCCGAGGCCGCCGACCTTCTCCCTGTTATAACCGGCGGCTGCTTTTCGGCCGTGACCCCCGGCTGCTTTCCGCCGTCGGTGCCTGAATCCGGCTGTGGCCGTTTTCATCTGTACGGACGGTGTACGCGGTGCGGGGAATGCGGAACTGTCGGTATCGCCTATCTCATCTTGAAATCCATTTATCTCCCGTACCTCGATCTTCGTGCACAGTAGTTTTTGAATCCCGGCGAGAAGTTTCGCTTCTTCGTCACTCACCAGTGAAAGCGCCAGACCTTTTGCGCCGGCCCTGCCGGTACGCCCGATGCGGTGAATATAATCCTCAGGTATACCCGGCAGATCGTAGTTGACCACCTGGGGCAGGTGATTGATGTCCAGGCCCCTGGATGCGATGTCCGTGGCAACCAGAATATCAACTTTTCCCCTTTTAAAATCCGCCAGGGCACGGGTGCGCGCTGATTGGCTTTTGTCTCCGTGAATGGCCGCGGCACGGACGCTTTTTTTGACCAGTCTTGCCGCCAGTTTATTGGCCGCGTGCTTTGTGCGTATGAAAACAAGTGCGCGGCTTACATCGCCCTGTTTTATCAGGTGTGTAAGCAGTTTGAATTTATCGGCACGGGCCACGGGATGCATAAGCTGGGTAACCGATTCCACCGCCGTATTGCGGCGGCTTACCTCAACCATGCTTGGATTGTGAAGAATCCCGTCCGCCAGTTCCCTGACAGCGTGGTTATATGTAGCGGAAAAAAGCAGGTTCTGCCGTTTCTGCGGCAGGAGCTTGAGAATCCTTTTAATATCGTGAATAAAACCCATATCCAGCATGCGATCCGCCTCGTCAAGGACCAGGATTTCCACTTCCGACAGGTCCACGGTGCGCTGCCCCGCATGGTCAAGCAGTCTGCCCGGTGTGGCTACCAGAATGTCAATTCCCTGCCTGAGTTCCCTGATCTGGGGCCTGATATTGACTCCACCGAAGACCACCGCGGAACGCAGCGCAAGGTGTTTACCGTACGCCGTCACGCTTTTTGCCACCTGGGCGGCCAATTCGCGCGTAGGGGCCAGAATCAGGGCACGGGGTTTTAGCCCGCCCTGTCTGTTTGCGCTTAACAACTGCAGTATGGGCAGGGTAAAGGCCGCGGTTTTTCCCGTACCGGTCTGGGCGCCGCCCAGCACATCGGAACCCCTTAAAATATGCGGGATCGCCTGTTCCTGAATCGGGGTGGGATTTTCATATCCCCGCGCACTAATCGCGCTTAGCAGTTCGGCCTTAAGGCCGAGCTTTTTAAAACACATAAAATAACTCCATCTCCGACCTGTTCCCTCTGAAAGGGAGAGGTCATGTGTGACCTTACAGAGATTGTTATGAGTTGTTTTTATTTATAAAACGTATATTGGATTTATTGGTCTTATGAACAAAAAATACTAACTAATTCTGAATATCACATAAAATATTTGCTTCAATATACAGGAAAAGCGGGAATAAGGCAAGAGAAAGCGGGAAAAATACGTTGACCGGGTGATACGGGTGTTTCTGCGGTCCCGGTTCCGGCGGGCAAAAAAGGCCGACGGACTAAAAAAAAGGGCCGCCTGATAAACGCGGGCGGCCCCGTCATCCGAACTTAAAATCTATTCACCCGGCATCAGGCAGTGCACGATGTCCGTTTCCCAGGTATCGCTTGTTTCATCATAGATTCCCGCCTCATCTGAGCAGAACCCCCAGTATGACCAGGCGATTCCCCGTCGTTCCGCCTCTCTGGCAATGTAGGTAATCCACCTGATTCTTGAGGCCTGCTCCGCGTATTTGATCGCGTGAAACTCTCCCAGCAACAGGGGCACGTCACCATGGGCCTTTGCCCATTGTACGGCCGAGTCAAAGCGGCTCATAATAATGAAAGGTGACGATGATGTTCGGGTCACCGGTCGGAATTTCCAGGGAAGAAAGGCCGTACAGGCCGCCCCAGTCCGGGGTGCCGATAACGATCTTCCTGGTGGGATTGTCGGCCCTGATGATGGTGTAGGCTTCATACAGGGTGTGGGTAGACCAGCGCACGGGAATCCTGACATGATCGAAACCCGCCTCCCATATCATATAAAGCAACCCTTTGCATGTCGTGGATGATGTTTCCGCCGGAATCCTCGATGGTCACCACCACGGCATCCACATCCTCGGACGGAGGTATCACCGCTGCCCGGGCCGCCCGGCCTATACTGAACTGTACATTGCCGCTGCCGGCTGCCGCGGGACCTGTCCCCGGCATTGCGCACGACGCCAGCAATGCGATTATAAAAAACGCCAAACTCAGTTTTTGGATCATGTTTGTTTCCTTTCAAAAATATTTTATGAGTTTGGCTTTACTAACGAATAACGGCAGAAACATTTGCGGTTTTTATTATTTTTTTATCTCTGCGGAATTCCTTGGGTGTTTTGGCGGTAAACTTTTTGAATACCTTGTTAAATGTGGATTTGGACTTGAATCCCGCTTCAAACGCTATATTCAATATGTTGAAATTCTCGGCTTCGGGATCGGAAAGAATGCGTTTTGCCTCATTGATTCTGTACCTGTTGATGAAATCGAAAAAATTGACTCCGGCAGACACATTTATAACATGAGAAAGATGATTACGTGAAATATGCAGCTTACCAGCTAAATCAGGCAGTGTTAAGTCAGGATTTTTATATATTTCTTCACTTTCCATAGTTTTCAACAGCTTTTTATAGAACCACTTTGCCTTCCCATCCGGCAGTCCGCATTTCAGATATTTATATTTTTGGGAACTGTGGATCTGGTAATCGGGGTTAATTTTTTTACAAGTTGTTTCCAATACATCGTCATCCACCAGTCTTTGCAGGGCAGAACTTAAGTTTAAGGTAAGTATCTCAAAAAGTTCATTTTGCGAATTTTCACTCTCATATAATACAAAACCCAGTGCGTCATTCATTCTTGAAAGAGTCATCATGATAAAGTCATTTTCCCTGCCGAGTTTCCGTGTTCCCCCCGGAACAAGGTCATATGTTTGGAATGATTCATCCGTTTCTTTTAATTTTCTCATGTTATAATCTTTATAAAAAAATATGTTTCTGGAATATTTATTACTTTCGAATAGTGAAATATAACAACTTTTTATATGTAATTTCGGAAAGGCCTCCAGGAGTGCCCGTTTCAATCCTTCAATATTTTTTACGGTGCCAAGGGCTTTGCAGAGGACAGAGAATACAAATCCTCTTTCATTATTTTTCGACAACAGTGATTTCCGGCTCATAGTTCCCGCTGCTTCCGTCTTACATTTTTTTGGAAAATGATCAGGATCGTCTTTTTCTTTTTGCGATTGAATACAGCCGCAGCTGGAGCGTAGTATAAGTTCGGTCGGTAGTTTGATAAGGTCTTTACAAGTACGGCCGATACTCAATCCGAATAGTGATTCCGCCGCCGTAAACCCCATCTGAAACGCCGATTGGTTTACGGTGGTCAAAAAATATGCGGAACAATTCTCATTCGAGAGATTATCGAATCCCGTAACAATAACATCTTCCGGTACATCTATGCCCCTTAGATTTAATTCTTGAACGGCTTGTACGGCCATGAGATCATTCGCCGCCACGATCGCGTCAAAATAGAGGCCCCAATGTTGGATTAATTCCGCTACCGCTTCCTTTGCCGAGCAACCCGAGAATGTCCCCGGGTACACCCAATTTTCATCCCATGGGATGTTGTAACTGGTCAAGACATCTTTATAAGCCCGGAATCTTTCCTGCGCTTCTTCATTCTTCTCGGGTCCGCGGATAAATGCCATGCGCCTGCAGTTATGGACTTCAAGCAGATGAACAAGCAATTTGTACATACCGCCGTAATTATCAACGGTTATGCTTGGTATCCCGTCCAGCCGGATACCGATACTCACCATAGGTATTTTTTCAAAATGACGGCAAAAGTATTCCATTTCCCTTTTACTGCAGTAACTTCCCAGGGAAGACGACAATAAAATAATGCTGTCGACGTTAATTCGGGATATCAGATTAAAAACCGCGTTTTTCTTTGATTCATCGTAGTGAGGGGAGTTTATGGCCCCTCCGGTAAAATATATAAGCCGCAGCCCGTATGTTTCTGCATATTTTTTGATTCCGTTTAATATTTCAATTTCATACGAGTCATAAAAACTGTCCATGCACACGGCGATGGTGTATGCTGCACTGTTTTTCTGCGACAAAGGCGAAATTTCGGTGGCAAATTCTTGTGAAAATTTGTATTTTGAGCCCGAATGTTTTAATGTTAATATCTTATCAGTTGTAAAATATTCCATTTTCTTCCAAGTATATGGCGGAAGAGTACACAATTTTACAAAGTATGTCGTTCGAACTTATCTGTTCGAACTTTTTTAGATTTTTGAATATTGATTTTTATACTGTGTGGGAGTCATTTTTGTGTATTTTTTGAATATTACGTTAAACGAGGTCTTGGAATTGAACCCCGCGTCCAATGCCGCATGCAGCAGGTTTACTTTTTTTGATTCACTGTTGCGCAGATATTTCTTAACCTCTTCGATTCTGTAACGGTTTACGAAATCATAAAAATTTACTTTGAAATAGGTGTTTATGATAAAGGAAAGCGTATTTCTGTTGATATTGAGTTTTTTCGAAAGTTTGGGAAGTGTCAATTGGGGGTCTTTGTATACTTTTGCTCTTTGCATTATTTCCATCAACTTGTTGATAGAGGCATCTTTGTCTTTGAGTATTGTGAGATTGTTTTTATTATTACTTTTTTGTTTGTTGTTTGACGTAATTAATGCAATGCCCGCCAAAATTTCAGGTTGTATTAATACCCGGTAAGCCAAAAAACAGATGCTGCAAGAAATGATAATCGGTATAAATTTATATACCTGGACGAATTTGAAAAAGAAAACTATTAATAGGAAAATTAATATCAACCCTATTACTGCGATAAAAAAAGCGTAAATAAAATATCTTATCCACTTCAGATTTATCTTTTCGATCGATGAATAGACCTGTTTCAATGATTTTTCATAATTAATCAGCATGATATTGGTATAGAAAATATATGAGAGTACGTGGATGATGATTATAAAAAATAAGATATATTCTTCTATTAATATATAAGGTTCCGTTTTACCGTTCAGCCAATTTTGAATATAATTAATTTTGAAGCCGCCGCTTTGTATGTAAAAGGGGAAATAAATTCCAATTATGATAAAAAAGGGTAAAAAATGCAGCAGCGTTCTTTTATGAAACTTGAAATCGCGTGTAATCAAGGCCTTCACATAGAACAAGAAAAAGGGTCCCAGGAGCAGCAGAAAGGGGGTTGAGATTTTTAATAGATGCGGAAAATACAGATACAAATTTCCATCAATAAGAATGCCCAGGTTGAAAATGGTTATCGAAACAAGAACCAGAAAAATTGAAAAAATTACGTTTGCTTTCCGATTCCCTTTTTTGATTCCGACAATGACGAGTGCAAGAAACAGCGCGAGAAATATGCCGATGGAGGTTACAATAAAATAAAAATCTAATCTAATACTCATAGGTACAATGATTCTGAATGAAAAGGCCTATAACATACCGGGAAAAGAGATACAAGCCATGAACAAGTATAACACAGGTATACGCTTTAAGGGAAGTGATCATGGATCATCGCCGGGGTGTTGCTGAATACCCCCCGGGGTCCGCAACAACTCTCTGATTCATATTATTTTTTTATATTAATAAAGGGCCGCCTGTAAAATCAGGACAGCCCTTTTTCTTTTAATTACAAATCAAATTTGTTTCCCTTCTACCTTATCTCGCAGTGGCTCCAGCCGTAATTGGCGCGGTAATGAATATAGTACAGTCCGTTGACTTTGGCGGGGAGGGCGGAACCTCCTACCCAACGGTTGGTAAAGTCCTCCCCATTAATAGTAAGTTCTTCCAGGTTCCATGAGTTTATATAACTTGGAGCCGCGCTTAACGTCCAGCAGTACTCTCCGGCGCCATCCTTGGTGAACGGAACGGAGATGGTGGTGGGATTGTCGCACGAGACACCCGGAGAGGGTGTCGGGCCCGGTGTAGGAGTAGGACTTGGGCCGGGAGCGGAAACAAACGAATCCCAGTCGAACGGCACAAAGTATATACTCGTTTCCTGATGAATGATCACCTTGTCACCCCAGAACGCGCCCTGTACGCTTCCGCTGCTGCCGATATCCACGTTCAGGTACCCTGTCCGCGGCGCGATCAAGGTCCCTTTCCAGTTCACTTCCGGTCCGATATAGGGTCCCTTGTTGCCGTTTTCCACTCCGCAGATGAACAAGATCTTGGAGGCATCACCGGTGATTGTGGTCCTGCTTTTGATCTGCATCTCGTCCAGTACACAGACCACAACCGGTCCGTTCGTGGTATCAAAATTGAGGTGTACATCCGTACCGGTGTTTAATGAATAGAAATAATAAATACCCCTGTTCAGGTTCAACGTGCCTCTATCGCGGATATCAACGATTCCGTATATACCCTGGTCTTTACTTACGGTTGTACCGCTCTCTACCGTGATGGGAGTACTGCTTGGGGTGGAATTGAACCTCGTTATATCAACGCTGAAATCCATACAACCGGGATCTTGCCCCAGGTTTTTGGCGATAATCCCGTCCGCGCGTCTGTAGGCGCTGCCGGTGGTGTCTCCCCTGGCCAGGATGTTACCGTAAAGCAGCGTTCCCCTTAACCACAACGTCTTCACGCCGCAGATAATATCGCCGACCTTGGCGGAATATCCGGAAATCATGGTGTCGTCCACCGGGGAATCCTTTTTGCCCGAGCCGATGTTGGCGTAGCCGCTGCCGTCACTGTTGTACATTTTGGCCCTGTCGTGAAAATCACAGTGCGAAAGACCGTAGACCCCGAAGTCCGTATACGCCAGATCGATGGTCAGCGGTCCCACGGTTTTTATGTCCGCCGGTTTTCGCGCCAGTTTACAGCTGCCCAGGTCAACAAAGTTTACGAACCTGCCGGACAAGTATAAGAGGGACATCATGCGTACACAGTTGCCGTAGTAATTGTGATCAGCAGTATAGTCTTCCTTATTGCCTTTTACCTCATTATAGAAGTCCGACGCATACGAGCTGTCCCCGTACGTCAGGGTTGCACAGGCGTTCATGGCAATGAAGGTGACGGAATGATTCGTGCCGCCCGTCGCGCCGTTGAAACCGTCCCTGTCGGCCCATTTCCACGCGCTGCCGTCTATGGCATAGCCGTCCACCAGGGTGGTTACCTTGCCTTTGAAAAACTCTCCTATTTCCTGAACGATTGCCTCGGCGCGGGTATCACCGTACCAACTGTAATCCATGCCGATTCTCCAGGGCACGCGTACCGCATCGTAATAATAGTTGAAACTCGGCAGAGAATAGGCGTCATCTTCATCAATATCTCCGTCATTATCCCGGTCATCAACATTCCCATCCTTATCCTCATCCAGGTAATACTTTCTGTCGCTTAAGCTTGCCTTTCCCACGGTCCCGTCTTCGGCCGAGGTATCGCACCAGTCGGGGTACAGGCCCTCGGTTCCGTTCACGGCATTGATATACGCCATATGCGTGTACATGGTATCAAGAACATCATCGCATTTTTGTATGGCATCATCCGGCTTGCCGCCGAAAACAGCGTTCAGCTCGGTTTTATGATCGGTGATTACCTGCTTGTACACTTTAAACCAGGCCGGTGTAAAATAACACGGGTTCCATCCTTCACTGCCTCCCCAGGAGTCCCCGTTTTTGAGAAAGTTGTGATTATCTACATCAAATTTCAGAATAGTTTTTATATTCACCGCCGCTTCCTGAAGATAGTTATACGCGCCGTTTTTCCACCGGTAGGCGGCAAAGCACAGGGCCGTAGCGATATCAACATCCGCGTCCGTAGCGGAATTTTTATTCCGTCTGGTGGCTACTTTCACATAATCGGGATCTGTCTTCACGCTGGGGTCAACTTTCGAGTCTATATATACTTTGTCGCTCTCATCTTTGTTCCATTCGGTTTTCCAGTTCATATAGGGATCACCATGCGGGACCGGCAGTTTGAATTCGCTGATATCCACATTATCCGCCCCCACCATCCAATGCATAAGACCGACGTTGTCAAGATGCTTCTTAACGTAGGCATACAGCTTGTCGAACGTGGCCTGGTCATTGAAATATACCGCCAGAAGCATCCCGTACCCCATGCCTTCGGACACCGTGTCATAGTTGCTGGCCTTGTCACGCTGCACTCTCATGGCGCCGTCCCCGTCACTTACCACATAATGATTCCACCAATCCCGGTATTCTCCCTGGAGATAGGCGTCGGTCTCATTATGCGCATTCTCCAGGCCGTAAGGGTATCCGAATCTCGGCAGTAAGCCCGGAGTTGTTGTTGCTATGGCGCGGCTGAATCCCCCCGCATACGCTGAGGATACTCCCGCCTTGGTGTGGCTTCCTCCCCCCGGCAGGGCGCAGCCCGCCGCAACTAAAGAACATAAAACAACTGAAACCACCAAAACCGATTTCAGTCTTTTGAATATGGCTTTTCGCATATTCACCTCCTCTTAATTGATTTATACTTGCAGTAATCCGGATACATATGCCCGGCTGCGATTTTGCACAGAACATACCCTACCAGACCTTTCCGACGCGCGTCGTCCACGCCTATCCATGTAGACATTTATCTGCCGCATTATGGGCCTGATACTTTATGAAAGCGGTTTCATTGTCAAAGGGGTGTGGTTTTTCACAGGAAAGCATGTCTGCTGTTCCTTATTTCCAGTGTATTTTCAGGAGAATATACGGATGTGAGATTTTAGGGGCGATCGCCCGGACATTTATGCCGCTGGATCTTCGGCCGTGCGTTTTGCCCGGACGGCCGCGTTTTTCCGTTCCGAATCTGTTAGTTGTATCTTCCGCAGCCTGATGGAATCGGGGGTAAGCTCCACCAGCTCATCGTCGTTTATAAAGGCGATGTAATCTTCCAGGCTCAGCCTGACCGGCGGGGTAAGAATGATATTCTCATCGCTGCCTGCGGCGCGCAAATTGGTGAGTTTCTTGCCCCGGGCCGGGTTTACCGTCAGGTCGTTCTCGCGCGAGTGCTCACCGATGATCTGCCCCTGGTAAAGCTTGACCTGGGGTCCGATAAATAACCGCCCGCGTTCCTGAAGGTTGAACAGGGCGTAGGCAACGCTGGTACACTCCTCCATGCAGATAAGAACGCCTTTTTTGCGGTTCTTTATCTCTCCCACATAGGCATCGTATCCTGAGAAAAGATAGTTCATAACGCCCATACCCCTGGACTCGGTCATGAAGATATTACGAAACCCAAGCAGACCGCGGGTGGGGATGGTATACACCAGGTGCACCATACCGTTGTTGTGCCGCATGTCCTTCATCCGGCCCTTGCGGGTACCCAGGTGTTCGATGACCTTGCCCATATAGGCCTCATCGATATCGATGGTGAGCTCCTCGTAAGGTTCCAGCAGTCGTCCGTCAGCCTTTTTCATAATGACCTCGGGCCGTGTCACCTGAAACTCATAGCCTTCGCGCCGCATCTTCTCGATCAGAATGGAAAGGTGCAGTTCACCCCGACCCGAAACCTTGTAGCCGATGCCGGTTTCCATGTCTTTTACCTGTAGGGCCACGTCGTTTAATGTCTCGCGGTAGAGCCGCTCACGCAGGTGCTGAGAGGTGACGAACCTGCCCTCACGTCCCGCAAAGGGCGAGTCGTTGGGGATGAAGTTCATGGACATGGTCGGCGGATCAAGCTCCATAAAGGGGAGCGGCATGGGGTTCTGCGGATCGGTGACGGTCTCGCCGATGGTAACATTGTCCAGACCGGCAAGGGCCACGATCTCGCCCACACCGGCGGATTCAATCTGGACCATCTTGGTACCTTCAAAGCGGTATATCTTGGTAGCCCTGCTTACGGACGTCACATCGGCGCCGCGGCAGGCCGCCACCTCAGCGTTCACGCTGATCCGGCCCGCGGTGATTTTTCCGACGGCAAGCCGGCCCAGAAAGGTGGAATAGGAAAGTGAGCTTACCAGCAGCTGCAGCGGGGCTTCCGGGTCCCCGGCCGGAGCGGGAATAAAGCGGATGATCTCATCGAACAACTCGGTGATATCGTTTGTTTTCTGCCGGTAATCACGGGTGGCATACCCGTCCTTGGCCGATGCGAAGAGGATGGGATAGTCCAGGCATTCCTCAGGTGCGTCGAGCTTGACGAAGAGGTCAAGTACCTGGTCCACAACCCAGTCCGGTCTGGCGGCGGGTTTGTCGATTTTATTGATGATCACGATAATGGGCAGTCCCAGCGCCAGGGCTTTGCGCAGTACGTAATAGGTCTGGGGCATGGGGCCTTCCTGCGCGTCCACCAGCAGCAGCGCGCCGTCCACCATTTTCAGGATACGCTCCACCTGGCCCCCGAAATCCGCGTGGCCCGGGGTGTCCACCAGGTTGATATGGTGGTCCCGGTAACGGAACGAGCCGTTCTTGGAAGCGATGGTGATGCCCCGCTCCCGTTCCAGATCCAGGGAGTCCATCATTCGTTCCGCTACCACCTGGTTGTCGCGGAACATGCCGCTCTGGCGGAACATCTGGTCAACCAGGGTGGTCTTGCCGTGATCGACGTG
>Ga0307441_1000105_pt1 | contig 34756 bp, 31 predicted proteins | sample SalMarWE160420MG_FD_202149 | JGI IMG/M metagenome (GOLD analysis project Ga0307441, IMG submission 202149) | Salt marsh sediment microbial communities from the Plum Island Ecosystem LTER, Massachusetts, United States - WE1604-20 | ecosystem: Environmental > Aquatic > Marine > Intertidal zone >... | reverse complement strand
GACCACGAAGAAGGCGCGGCGCGCCCGGAGCGAGCTGGTGGGTTTCGCGGAACGGCGCGTCAAGTCCGTGCCTCCTTCATGAACCGGCGTCATCGGTCTCGCAGGTAGAGCCAGAGACGGCCGGTGTCCTGCTGGTACTGCAGCAGGTGCGCGTGGCCCGGAAGGTCGCGTGCACGCAAGAGCAACATGCGCTGGTCGGCGACGACCTGTTGCATCTGGGGGTCCTTGGGGTCGATGAGGTAGCCGTCGACGAGCGCGTACTCCACGTGGTAGCGCACGGCAAGAGCGCCTTCGCGCGACCACTGGCCGACGAAGATCACCTGCCGCTCGCCGAGGGGCACCTCGACGTGCGCGACGATGTAGGTGTGATCGGCACGCACGTAATAGTGGATCGACTGCATGCCGTCGACGGGCACGTGGTCGCCGCCGATGGTGCCGTTCAGTGCGGCCTCGTCGATGGACCACACGGCCGCTCCGGCTGGGGCGCCGCCCGGTCGCGGCGGCTGGCCGGGACCGCCAGCCAACCTCACGGCGATGGTTGGCAGCGACGTCAAGCGCTGGTCCGCCCAGGCCAGGTACTTCTGGAGGGGGCCCTTGCGGATCTCCTCCCAGCTCTCGGAGATGTTGTAGAGGGCCATCTCCTGGTCTTGGGTCTTCTTGGCGGTGAGGGCCTTGGCGTGGCGGCTCTCGGCTTCGGCGAAGGCCTCGAGCAGGGCCTGGAAACCGGTGAGCTCCGTCTCCTTCTCGACAAGCGTGCGGTAGGCGGCGGCGGTGGCTTGGAGTTGCTGCATGTCGTGCGCGACGACGGAGCGTAGCGTCTCGGCATTGGCGAGTGCGTCGATGGGGCTCTGGGCTCCGAGGACGACGGCGCCGAAGCCTTCGCTGGCGTACTCGTCGTAGAAGAGCACCTTCTCCTTGGCGTCCTTGGCGGCGGCCTGGTAGGTCTTGCGGGCTTGCGCGACTTGCGGTTGCAGGGCGGCGATGCGTTGCTGGGTCTGACCGAGTTGAGCTTTGAGGATGCCGAGGCTGCTCTGGCCGGCTTCGCCTTGCACGTCCTTGAGGAAGTAGAGGAAGACGCCGGTGATGTGGGCCTGGGCGGCGCCGGCTGCGGCGAGCAGGGTGATGGTCAGGAGCGTGCTTCGCACCAGGCGGCGGGGGTGGTGCGTGGCCCGTCCGGGTCGTGGGTGGCGGCTCATGTGGAGGTGCTGGCGGCGCGGGCGACGGCGCCGATGGCGGAGACGGCGCCGATGGCGCCGAGCAGGACGCCGGCGATGAGGCAGCCGGCCGCGAGCAGGCCGTAGGGGGCCCGGCCTGGGCTGCCGATGGGGAGGAGTGTGAGCACGTTGTCGATGAAGGCGCCGGCGACGTAGACGAGGACGAGGGCGGCGAGCGCACCGCCGATGAGGCCGAGCAGGGCGCCTTCGGCCACGAATTGGCCGTGGATGACGATGGGCCGGACGCCCATGAGCTGTTTGGTGCGCACCTCGGCGGCACGGTGGAGGATGGCGAGACGCCAGGTGACGGCGCTGACGAGCAGCGCCACCAGCGCGAAGAGGGTGGCGGCCAGCCAGCCGGTACGCTTGAGCGTGGCGGCCAGACGCAGGAGCGGGCGGATGTACTGCGCCCCGTACACGACGCGGTCCACGCCTGGGAGCGAGGACACGCTACCCGCGATCCGGTCGGCCTCACCCGCGTTGGAAAGCAGCACGTCGAGCCCGTCGGGGAACGGGTTGGTGGTGAAGACCTGGCTCAGGTCGACCTCGCCGGTGAAGGCGCGTTCCATGCGGGCGAGCTCGGACTGCTTGCTGATGAAGCTGACCGAGCGCACCCCGGGCATGGCACGGATCTTGCCCGTGAGGCTTGCCGCGTCCGCTTTGGGTGCGAGCAGGACGCGCATGCGCGCCTGGTGCTGCAGCAGGCTGGTGAGCGAGTGCGTGCCGCGGACGGTGAGGGCGATGGCGCCGGTGAAGCCCACGGCGAGGGCGATCATCAGCACCACCGCGACCGCAGCGAGGGCGTTGCGCGAGGTGCCTTCACGGGCGTCTCGGAGCAGGTAGAAGAGCGTCCACAGGGCGCGTGTGGGCGCCCCGGCGCTACGTCTCACGAGGTCTCCTCGGCCGCCACCGCGCCGGCCCGGCGGCCGACGGCCTCCTCGTCGTCGAACAAGGCGCCGTCTTGGACGCGCACCACGCGGCGGCCGGCCCAGCGGATCAGCTCGAGGGAGTGCGTTGCGATGACGATCGTGGGGTTCCAGTCGCGGTGGATACGCTCGAAGATGCCGTGGATGGCGTGAGCGGCGTCGATATCGAGGTTGCCGGTGGGCTCGTCGGCGAGGACGACGGGTGGGCGGTGGATCAGGGCTCGGGCGAGGCCGACGCGTTGTTGCTCGCCCCCGGAGAGCTGGTGCGGGAAGCGCGCGGAGGCGTAGGCGAGGCCCACCGCGTCGAGCATGTCGCCCGCTCGGGCTTTGGCCTCTCTGGGTGGCAGCCCCAGGATCTCGGCGCCGTAGGCGACGTTCTCGAAGGCGGACTTCTGCGGCAGCAGGTCGAAAGACTGGAAGAGGAGGCCCAGCCGCTGGCGAACGCGGAAGTGGCGTGCGCTGGCGAGGTCCGTCCCCAGCACGCGTACGTGGCCCCGGTCTGGCTTCACGGCACCGTAGAGGGTCTTGAGCACGGTGCTCTTGCCGGCGCCCGAATGGCCGACCAGGAACAGCCACTCTCCAACGTTGACGCGCAGGCTGGCATCGGCGAGCACCGAACGCTCCGTGCCGGGGAAGCGCTTGCTGACGCCGTCCAGCTCAAGGGCGGGAACGGGCGACTGGCTCCTGGAGGCAACGTCCGCGCGGCTCATCGTGCCTGGTTCCAGACCTTGTGGGCCTGGGTGAGGAGGTCGGGGAGGGCGTCGGCGCCCTGCTCGGCGAGATGCCAGTCCTTGTTGAGGAAGCCGATCTCGACGATGCCCATGTTGTACCAGACCAGGTCGGCAAGCTTCCGGTCGTGCTTCTTGAGCTTCGGGTAGGCAGCGTGAATGAGGTTGTCGACGGGCTTCCAGGTCGTTCGCGCGGCGTCGTACGAGCCGGCGTGGAGTGACGCGTCGACCTGCTTGATACCTGTCTCGGCCTGCGACCACTTCTGGTCGGTCAGGTTGCTGCCGCCGCAGGAGGTCAGCAGCGCGGCGACTGTGAGCAGGCTGCAGACGAGCATCGCGTTACGCATGCGCACCGTTCCAACCATAATCCTGGGCACCGAGAGCGATCAGCCTGATACCTTCCGACCACACCACCTGATGGTGAACTTCGGGTGAGGCGACCCGCCACGCGGCAACTCTCTGGCGTCCTTGCCTGACGGTGGCTCATCCTTCTCGGATCACCTTGCGGACCTGTCGCAATAGCACGCTCATGGGTGCGTCCGACTCTATGTAGAGCCGTTCCTTGCCTTGCGCGTCGATGAGGAAGAAGCCGGTGTCGTGGCTGGCGTTGGCACTGAACTTACCGACCGTTTGTTCCTCCACATCGACGTGGTAGGCGTTCCATACGGGCTTCAGTTGCTTGACGCTGCCGGTGAGGAAGTCCCAGTTCCGCGGTGCGACGGCGCCGGGTTCGGTGGCGATGGCCGCGGGCTTCCCCACAGGGTCGAGCCAGGGATCGGCGGACACGGCGACGATGGCGAGCTGGCCGGCACTCCGTCCCAGGCGTTGCTGGATATGGGCCATGGTCCTGAGCGTCGTGGGGCACAGGTCCTTGCAGTGCCCGTCCATGAAGGTGATGAGCACGGCGTGGCCACGGTAGTCGGCCAGGGTACGTGCGGCGCCGTGTTGGTCGACGAGGTGGAAGGTCGGCGCCGGCGTGGCATCGACGCTGGTCCCCTGGTACGTCTGGCCGTCCAGGCCGGTGCGCTTCGCCAGGAGCATGGTGACGGCGATGACGGCCAGGAGCGCGGCAACCCCCCAGCGCACCAGGCGGCGCCGGTTCCTCGTGTGTCCTCGGATCACGCTCGCGTTCCCTTCCTGGCGCGCCATGCTACCCCACTGCCGACCCGGGTGGGGCCAGGATGGCAGGCTGTCCGTCTGGCGGAGACGTTAACATGCCGTCCCGGCGGAGCCCGGTGCTGGCCGCCACGTTCGTCCAGGCGTCACTTCTCACGGAAGGCTCGGTACACTGCACAGCATGAACGCACGACAGCTCACGCTGGCGACGATCGTGGTCGCCGTTGTCGTCCTGGCTGCCATCCTGGTGGTGCCGCGGCTCACCTCGAAGGGCTCCGCCGCCGCCACCGCGGCCGCTTCCAGCACGGCCCTCTCCTACGAAGGTCAGCCCAGCATCGGCAACAGCGACGCGCCTGTGACGGTGGCGCTGTTCGAGGACTTCCTGTGCCCCCACTGTGCCGAGTTCAGCGACCAGGTGTGGCCGCAGATCAAGCGCACCTTCGTCGACACCGGCAAGGTGAGGGCCGTGTTCTTCTACTTCCCGGTGATCAGCCAGACGCAGTCGCCCGTCATCGGGGGCATGGGTCAGTGCATCTACCTGCAGAGCGACACCGCCTTCTGGAACCTCGAGCAGATCCTGATGCGTACCCAGACGCAGCTGTTCAACACCAGCAAGGCCATCGACATCGCCACGCAGTACGCCCCCAGCCTCGACAAACAGAAGCTCCAGAAGTGCGTGGACGCCGGGACGGGGGTGAAGACGGTGGACAAGGACAACGGGATCGCGCTCGGACTCGGTTTGCAGGGAACCCCCAGCGTCCTGGTGAACGGCAAGCAGGTCACGGACACGTCCTGGACCGGGGTGAAGCAGGCGATCGACACCGCCTTGGCTGCGCCGGCCAAGAACTGATGTCTGACACCGGCCTCGTCCTTGGCTCGAAGGCGGGCGCTCACCCGAAAGCGCATCTGGGCTGGACCGTACGGCGGGCCTCCCGACGCGGTCGGGGGGTCGACGCGCTCGCCACCGGTCGGTTCGAGACGGCAGGGAGCCGGGAGTCGCCAGGTCATCTCCGGCGGAACCGGTCGTTGCGCCCTGGCGCTCGCGCCGCCTGGACGGCCCGGTAGAGGACCCGTGCTCTTGGCGCGTGGACGTTGCGGCGAGGGCGGGGAAGAGGGAAGGTCGCGAAAGGTCCACGGGCTCCGACCGAGGGCGCCGGGCGTGCTCGCCGTCGTAGCCGTGGTGCTCGCGGTCGCTGCGAGTGCCACCGCCGGGTTCGCCGGCGCGGTCCGCTACGCTGTCGGCATCTCCCCGCATGCGGTGGCGGTGGGGGACTTCAACGGCGACGGCAAGCTCGACCTCGCGGTCGCCAACGACAGGTATGCGCCGTCATCCTTGTCGTGACGGTGTTGGCGTCCGTGTTTGCCCCTTGGCTGCCACTCGACAACCCGAACCACCAGGACCTTGCCGCCGCCTTGCAGCCGCCGAGCGCTGCGCATCTGTTGGGAACGGATCAGTTCGGACGCGACCTGCTCGCCCGGATCGTCTATGGGGCGCGTCTGGCACTGGTCATGGGCGCCCTCGCCGTTGCCGGTGCCGTGGTTGTGGGTACGTTCCTGGGCCTGGTCGCCGGCTATGCGGGAGGTTGGCTCGACACCGTCGTCATGCGAACGATGGACATCTTTCTTGCCTTTCCCTACCTGCTCATCGCCATAGCCATCGTCACCGCGTTGGGACCCGGCACGGGGAACGCAGCGGTTGCGATCGCCATCTGGTTGATGCCGTCAGCCGCCCGTGTCATACGGGCTGCCGTTCTGGAGATCCGATCACGCGAGTACGTCGAGGCGGCCCATGCACTTGGAGCTCGCAGTCCGCGGGTGGTCATGCGCCACCTGCTGCCGAATGTTACGGCGTCCCTCACTGTGTTCAGCACGGTCGCGATCGGGCGCGCCATCATCATGGACTCGGCCCTCAGCTTCCTTGGCCTGGGAGCGCAGCCGCCCACTGCTTCCTGGGGAAACATGGTTAGCAGCGGGCGCACCTACCTCGTCGTGGCGCCGCACATTGCGTTGCTTCCCGGCGTCGCCATTCTCGTCACCGTCGTATCGTTCAATCTCGTTGGGGACGGCATCAAGGACGCGCTGAATCCGCGTTCCAATCGCTGAAATGAGGGGTTCACCATGGAAGACGCCTATGCCTGGCCCGGAGACCGCCGAACCACCGTATGTCTCACCTTTGACTGTGATGCGGAGTCGCCGTTCTTGTGGAACGAGCCGATGGAAGCTCGCCGGTTCATCGGGGAACTCGAGCAGCGCCGGTTCGGACCAAGGGTCGGTCTGCCGAGGATCCTGGCGCTACTCGAAGAACTCGGAGTACCCGGAACGTTCTTCGTTCCCGGCTGGACGGCCGAACATCACCCAGGCGTGCTTGAGGGCATTGTGGAAGCGGGGCACGAGGTGGCCGCGCACGGCTACGTCCACGAACGAATCAACCAGGTCTCGCCTGGCGAGGAGGACGCGATTCTCGAGCGGTCCATCGCCGTGTTCGAGAGGTTGATCGGTCAACGGCCTGTAGGCTACCGCTCGCCCTCGTTCCAGCTCAACCAGGGCACGCCAGCCCTACTCGTCGAGAAGGGCCTCAGGTACGACAGTTCGCTAATGGGTTACGACCACCCGTACTCGTTGGAAGCGGGCGAAGCGCTACTACCAGAGATCCCGGTCGAGTGGCTCCTCGATGATGCCGTGCAGTACAAGCACGTCCGCTCGGTGAAGGAGAGCAACGTTGTGGCGGAGCCACGCAAAGTGGAGCGGTTGTGGATGGACGAGTTCGACGCCATGCACGGGATCGGAGGGCGTGTCTTCGTGCTCACCATGCACCCTTGGATCTCGGGCCGGGCATCCCGGCTCGCTGCTTTGAGGAGGATGATCCAACACATGTTGGAGGGGAGCGACGTCTGGTTTGCAAGCTGCCGGGAGGTCGCTGAGTACCATGCCTCCTCGACGTGGCTCCAGCACTATGCCACTGCAGTGTCAACGCCGATCAGCAGCGACGACACGGCGGCGTAATCGGGTAGGTCCGGCTGCAGTCCGCGCATCGCTTGACCGTTCTCCAACCTTGGCCAAACGTGACCTTGGAACTTGGAATCGGCCGTGGTTCCGCTGCAGGTCCGGCGTTCCGCTACGCGACTCGCACAAACGCGCCTGCGAACAGAGCGGCCTCGTGATCAGAAACCCATGGTCGACAAGCGCATCGCAGGCCCTTGACCTGGCGAGACGATGTCGAAATCGCGAATCGGGACCGTGCTCCCAGGCTCCTTGAAACCGCAGCGTGACCGCGCAGACCCCGACACGCATCGCGCCCAGGCGTCTAGTGAAGTCCAAGCGCTGGGCCCCAGGTTCCCTGCATTCTTCTCGCGGCAGCGATTGGCGCGGAACAGACGCGCGCCGACCGGGCGAGAACGTGCCCTCATCCTTCAGCGTCTGCTCCTCGCGTCCCTCCACCGGCAATGCGCACGAAGGTCCCCACACCCAATGCGGGCCGGGTAACACGGCGTTTTCGGCCGCCCGACTCGAAATCCAACACGGGCCCCGATGCGCCTGGAGGAACGACTGCGGATCCACGCGGCACGCGTTGGGGCACGCCCTGCAGATCAGCCGAGGGACGAATCGCATCGCTCGACTCCACCGCGCGTTTCTGCCCGCAGGTCGACTCGGGCTGCTCTGCGGGCGGGTGACGCGCCAAGTCGCCCGCCCGCAGAGCGGAGGTCAAGCGCCTACCGGGGCCAGCGCGAAGGCGCGCACCCTCGAAGCGTCGTAGTGGTGCTGCCGCGACCAGCCGTTGGTGATGTGCGCGTAGACGTAGAGCGTTTCTGCGAAGCCGGCGATGGTGCAGGTGCCGAGCAGCTGACCGGCGGAGGTCGCCACGGCATGCGTCCAAGGAGCGCTGCCGACCGGCAATGTCCCCGGTCCGCTTGGCTGCGACACCGCGGCCAGGTGAATGGCGCCGCGATGGACGTCGAACTGGTACCTTGCGAAGCCGTTGGGCTGCGCGGCGAGGTACCCCAGCTCCATGGCGTCGCCGGCCGCACCGTAGCGAAGCAGACCGCAGTCGTCGGCAGCGGCCGAGCCACCCAGTGTCGGCGCGTCGATGCCCGCCACGCAGGCGTTGTTGTCGACACGCAGTCGATAGACGAGCCGCCCCCCGGCGACCAGCCCGAGCGTGGATGCGTCCGCCGTGTCGATGGTCGTGGTCAGGTCCACCGTCCTAGGAATGCGGTAGTTGATCCCGAGGGCAGCGAGCGACGCCGCGTCGACCTGACTGCCGTCCGCCTTGAAGAGCGTCAGCTCGAACTCGTAGAGCCCCTCGCCGCCACCCGCAGGCGCCAGCGCCGCCGACGGGAAGATCGCGCTGGTCGTGTCGACCACGGCATCGGCGATGATCCACTGCCCGACGGGTGCAACCGCCGGCGGTATCTCGTACAGGTTCGGCGTGCTGCCAACCGGTTGCGGGCCGAGCTTGTACGGCTCGATCGCCAACGTCGGCCCGACCCAGTGGGCGTAGTGCCGCCACACCGCGCCGTCGAGGTCGAGCCAGGGATTGCCGCTGCCTACCTTGCGCCAGCGCACGCGGTAGTAGCGAACGTCGACGTCGCTGCGGAGGCTGTGGTCGAACTCGAAGCGCAGCCGCAAACTGCCGCCGAAGGCCGCTCCTTCACCCCATGCCGAGTTCGCGCCAGTCTGGCCCGGCGGCGCGCTGCTGATGTCCGGGCCGGTGCCGTGGATGGCCGCCAGCGACGTGTTCCCGACCGCCATCGCCAGCACCCAGTGGTCCGGGGCGATGACCGGCACACACGTCGAACAGGTGGGCGCGAACGGGCTCGTCGTGAACAGCGTGACCTCGCTGCCGCAGGCGTAGTTCCACCACGTGTGGCAGGCGATGGGCGCCGGATCGTACAGAGGCAGGCGCAGGGTCCCGAAGCGCCGGTAGGCGCGGAAGTACAGATCGGGCTGGTCGCTGGAGCAGCCCACGTAGATGCCGGCGCGGAACGTTCCGCACTCATCCGTCGTGACCGTCGCCACGAGCTGGTAGGTGACGGCGGCGGGCCACAGCCAGCAGAGCACCGGGCGCAGGAGTTCCGGACGCTGCAGCAGCGCCGACCGGAACGCCGCCAGGTCTGTCCCTGCGGCCATGCGGATCGCGTCCGTTTCCGCGAGGGCCTGCAGCGCGCCGGTCATCATCTCCGCCGTAGGCGCCCGAGCCTCACCGGATGCGAACTCGAACCTCCTAACCTCGGCTTCAGGCCCCTCACTGACGGCGTCGGCACGCACCGCCGACTCGTCGACGATGTCGGCGACGAGTCTGGTCAGCTCCTGCCGGGTCGGCACAGGCGGCATGGCCGCCGGCTCGAGGGGCGCCAGGGCCGACCGCGCGTCCTCGAAGGCGCCGACGTATGGCGCCGGGTCGGGACCGGGGCCCGGCGGCTGGGGCGGGAACGGGATCCCCGGCGGCCTGCGGATGATTGGCGGGGGCCAGGGGAGCGGCCTGAGCACGATCTGCCGGATGCGATCGAGGACCCAGTCCGGGATGCGCGGAAGCACCACCTGGACGGGGTCGACCTCGTAGATCTCGACCTCGGCACCGCACACCGGCAGGTCGTACGTCATCCCGTCGACATCGAGGCGCTTGAGCAGTCTCCCGCGCACGCTGCAGGTGCGCAGCCAGCACCCCCACAACACGCGGTCGATGTCGATCTGGAGCAGGCCTTCGATCTGGTCGGATCGCACCGAGCGGATGGGGGCGTCGAGCCGCGTCAGGTTCGACAGCAACCTGCCACTGTCCTCGCCTTCCATCGCCGGACCGACCATCACCCTCAAGCGCTCCGGTTCCTTCAGCTTGGGTACCGACAGATCGGCCCTGCCTTGCTTCACGGCCTGTTGCCCGAGCAACCGGCCGCCCTGTCCGAACAGGTACGCGACGAGCTCCGGCCCACTTTCGCCCGGTCCCGCGTCGAGCAGCCGGGCCTCGACCACGATCCTGTCGGTTCTGGCTTGCTTGCGCCTGTCCGCCATCTTCCTCACTCCCTTCGCTGGGCCCGAAAGCAGTGGACTCCCGCCATCGGGCACCCGGCATGCGCTGCGGGGAAACGGCGATGGCGCGAGTGAGAGCTGCGAAACGGCGACGTGTGAGTGAGGCGTGTGGTGGTCTTCGGGATGGTCGACGTGGGAGGGGCCCTGCAAGCGCTGCGACCTTCAGTCTAGGCACCTTCCCCGTGAACGTCCGCCGAATTTCTCGCTTGCATGGCCGATCGCCTGCGGCCCAGCGTCGGCGCGGCACGGTTCGGCGGCACAGCACCTGCCTGCCGGCCAAGAAGCGCTATCGGTCGTAGCTGCGACGCTTCTCGTCCTCCATCGCCACGATCTGTTCGGCGCGCTCGCAGACGGCGTCGACCTCGTCGGCCGCAACGACCACGAGGCCGTCGTCGTCACCCAGGACGAAGTCACCCGGGGGCACGCACACGCCACCGATGGCGACGGGCCGGTCCAGGTGGCCCGGGCCGTGCTTGAAGGGCCCGGCCGGCGTCACTCCACGCGCGAAGATGGGAAAGCCGAGGGCCTCGATGTCGACCCGGTCCCGCACCGCCCCGTCGATCACGAAGCCTGCCAGGGCGCGTATCTGCGACTTACGGGCCATGAGCTCGCCGGCGAGCGCGCGCGTCAGGTCTCCCCCGCCGTTCACCACCAGGACCTCACCGGGCTCGGCAAGGTCCAGGGCCTCGTGGACCAGCTTGTTGTCACCCGATCTCGTCCACACGGTCCGCGCAGGGCCGCACAGGCGTGCACCCCGCCAGATCGAGTGGATGCCGTGGGCCACGCCCATGCGGTCCAGCGCGTCTGCCACGACGGTGGTGGCGAACCGACCGAGTCTTGCTGCGCGTGCCTGTCGGGCCTCAAGGTCTGTCACTGTCCGTCCTCCGGATTCTCGGTGGCGTTGGGGAGCCAGCCTCGCTGCTGCAGAGGATGCGTCCACCGCGGCGCCGGACGGCGTTCAACCGGGCACATCCGCCAGGCCGTCCAGGGCGGCGTGCGCGTCCGGATCCAAACGCACCGCTCCACTCGCGACGTTCTCGCGAAGATGCTGGAGGTTCGAGGTCCCGGGGATGAGCAGCGTGCCCGGGTCGTGGGCGAGCAACCAGGCCAGGCCGATCTGCGCGGGGGTCGACTCGAGGCGCGCAGCGGCCTCCACCACGACGGGATGTTGCGTGACCTTGGGTACGTTGGGGAAGGCAGAACCCAAGGGGAAGAACGGCACCCAGGCCACGCCACTCTCACGGCACAGCTCGAGGACCGGCTCGGCGGAGCGGTCCAGCACGCTGTAGGCGTTCTGCACGCAGGCGACGCCGAGCGGAAGCGCCCGGCGCAGCTCCTCCACGCCGACGTTGCTCAAGCCGATGCCGGCGATCAGCCCCTCGTCACGAAGCGCCACCATCTCGGCCAGCTGGTCGTCCAGGTCCACGCGCTGCTCTGCGGACAGGCCGTCGCCCGAGCGGTCATCCGTGAGACGCAGGTTCACCACGTCCAGGCGCTCGACTGCCAGGCTCCGGAGGTTCGCCTCCACCCCCGCACGGAGCTGCTCGGGGCGCTGGGCAGGATGCCAGCTCCCGGACGCGTCGCGCGCTGCGCCGACCTTGCTGACCAGCACCAGCTCTTCCGGATACGGGTGCAGCGCGCTACGGATCAACTCGTTGGCGATCCCGTCGCCGTAGAACTGTGCCGTGTCGACGTGGTTGACGCCCAGATCGACCGCCTTGCGCAGCACCGCGAGCGCCCCCTCGCGATTCTTGGGCGGGCCCCACACCCCGCGACCCGGAAGCTGCATCGCGCCGAAGCCGATGCGGGCCACCGGTCGGCCCGCCAGCACGGCCTCACCGGCCCCAAACGCTTCGCCACGCGGCCCCCTGCCCTCCGCGTTCCCGGCTTCACGGTCGTTCGGCATGACGTCCTCCTCCCACGCTCCACCGCGATGAGAACGAGCGCGGCCGCCGACGGACGCGGCCGATGGTGGGGCCGTGGCCTACCCGAAGCGCAGGCCAACGCCCGCGGGAGGGCGGACGTTCAGACGCCTCGATAGCGGTCGGGATCGAGGGCGGTCAGCGGCACGCTCGGCGGCCTTCCCTGCAGCAGCTCGCTCACCAGCAATCCGGTCACCGGCGCCAGTGACACGCCGAGCATGGCGTGCCCGGTGGCGACGATCAGGTTGCGCGCGACGCGCGTGCGTCCCAGGTATGGCAGCCCGTCGGGCGAGCACGGGCGGAAGCCGTACCAGACCGGCTCGCGCTCGAAGGCCTGCATGCCGATTGCCGGGAACACACGCTGCACGGACGCCACGATCCCGCGCACGCGGCTGGGGCTGACGCCGCCGCGCATGCCGGCGATCTCCATGGTGCCGCCGAAGCGTACGCCCGTTTCGAGCGGCGTGACCGCCACATGCCCCTCGGACAGGATGGCGGGGGTGGACGGCCGCTGAGGCGGATCGGCGAGCGTCATGCTGTAGCCCTTGCCGGCCCGCATGGGGAGCCGCAGGCCCAGGTCGCGGGCCAGACCTTGCGACCACACGCCGGAGGCCAGGACGACCTCGTCGGCGGCGATCGTGGCGGGCCCGGCGCCCTCGCCGGCGGCCGTCTCCGCCACCCGCACCGCCTCCACGCGCTCCCCACGCCGCAGCAGGCCGTCGACGCGTGCGCCCCAGCGGAAGCGCACGCCCTCGTTCGTGAGCTCGCTCTGGAGCGTGTGCATGAGGCGGCCGGGATCGAGGCGGGCGTCCTCCGGGTAGTAGACGCCGCCCACGACGTCGAGCTCGACACCCGGCTGGAGCGCTGCGACCTCGTCGCGACCCATCACCCGAGGGGCCATCCCGACCACGAGCGCCTTGGCCGCGGCCCGCGCCTCCGCCTCGAGGCCCCCTTCGGTGGAGCACATGACGAGGAGGCCGGTCGCCGCGAAGTCGAAGGGGTTGCCGAGGCTTTCGGCGAGGGTCGCGTACTCGGCCCGGCTGGCGCGGTGCAGGTCGCGCAGCAGCGGCCCCGCACGCCGCGCCCGGGCGGGCGTCGAGGCGCGCCAGAAGTGCCAGCCCCACGCCAGCAGCTCGGGATCGAGCGAGGGGCGCACGTAGAAGGGGCTCTCGGCGTCGAACATCCAGCGGATCCCCTGCGCCACCGCGCCCGGCGCGGCCAGCGGCACGAAGTGGCTCGGCACCACCAGGCCGGCATTGCCGTAGGAGGTCGTGGACCGCTCCGGGCCCTCCCGCTCCACCACCGTCACCTCGAACCCGGCGCGGTGCGCGTACAGCGCGGCGAACAGCCCCACCACGCCGGCACCGACCACGACGACGTGACGGCCCGTCTCGCCGCTCACCGGATCCCCCACCGGAACGGGTCGTCCTCGTCGAGGATCAGCACGGCCTCGGCGGTGACGTGGGCCTCGCCGACGATGGTCGGGATCACGCACCCGCCGTCGTCGAGTTGATAGCTCGCCTCGAAGCGGCTGCCGATCACGCTCTCCTGCACCCAGGTCGCACCTGGCGGCAGCTTGCCGTCGGCCTGCAGGCACGCCAGCTTGGCGCTCGTGCCGGTACCGCACGGCGAGCGGTCGTAGGCGCCTCCCGGACACAGCACGAAGCTGCGGCTGTCGGCACCCTGCGTGCCGGTGAAGAGCTCGATGTGATCGATCTCGGCACCGTCCTCGCCGGTCACGCCGGCCCGCTCGAGCGCGCGTCGCACCTGCCAGGCGACGTCGGTCAGCGGCTCGACCCGGCCGGCGTCCACCTCCTGCCCGTGGTCCTCGGTCAGGAAGAACCAGTTGCCGCCCCAGGCGACGTCACCGCTGACCTGCCCGACGCCCGGAACCTCGAGCCGGACCGCCTTCTTGTAGCGGTAGGCTGGCACGTTGCGCACGCCCACCCGACCATCCTCGTGCAGCTCGGCCTCCACCACCCCGACCGGCGTCTCGATACGGTGGCGGCCCGGACCGACGCGGCCGAGGTGCTGGAGGGTCCGCACCACGCCGATCGTGCCGTGGCCACACATGCCCAGCATGCCCACGTTGTTGAAGAACAGCACGCCGGCCGCGGCCGCCGGGTCGAGCGGCTCTTGCAGCAGCGCTCCGACCATGACGTCGGAGCCTCGAGGCTCGTTGACGACCGCCGACCGGAAGTCGTCGAAGTCGCGGTGGAAGCGCTCCCCGCGCTCACGCAGGCTTCCTTTGCCCAGGTCCGGCCCCCCGGACACCACCACGCGGGTCGGCTCCCCGGCCGTGTGCGAATCGATCACCCGCACGCGCTGCGCGCTCACGTCGCTCCCTGCCGCACCGGCCGGTCGCTGAGCGCGGCGTCATCCAGCTCGAGGCTCGACCCCAGCTCGGCAGCGAGCAGCGAGCGGATCTGCTCGGCCACCTGCTCGGCATGGCGGCGCGCCACGCGGTCGGCCCTGGCCTCGTCCCGTGCCTTCACGGCTGCGAGCAGCGTACCGTGCTCGTCGACGTAACGTTCCGGCAGACGGTCGTGGAAGCTCGCGTAGTACAGCCGCAGCATGCGCCGCCCTTCGTCGAGCAGGCGGGCGTAGAAGCCGGTGTAGTAGGGATTGTGCCCGCTCTCGGCGAGCGCCACGTGGAAGTCGCGGTTGACCTCGATCATGGCCAGGACGTCGCTGCGCGCCACGGCCTCGGCGAAGGCCCGGCGCAGCGCCTCGGCCCTGTCCAGCTCGCCCGGGCGGTAGTGCCGCGCCGCCAGGCGGGAGACGACGCGCTGCATCAACGTGAGGGCATCGAAGTACGCCGGCACCCGGCTCAGATCCAGTGGCGCGACGATGGTGCCGCGCTTGGGCAGCGACACCGCCAGCCCCTCGACCGTCAGGCGTACCAGCGCCTCGCGCACCGGCGTGCGTGACAGGCCGAAGGCCTGGGACAGGCGCTGCTCGTCCAAGGCCGCGCTCGGCGCCAGCTCGAGCGTGAGGATGTCGCTGCGCAACGCCCGGTACACCCGCTCCACGCCGCTCACGTGGGGGGGCTCCGCCGCGCCTGCCCGGCTGCGCTCGAGCTCGACGGGCGAGCTCTCAGACGGTGTCCGGCGTGACTTCGCGACCCGAGCCATGGCCCTCCAAGGGCACCGGAACAGCTTGCCGGCGCGATGCGTTAGACATAGTATACATAGTGTCGACAAGCCGACGAGGGGCGTCGAGGGCCGCGGCGGAGCGAAGCGCCCGCGACCGGTTGGGCCCGGTCCGCCCCGGAAGGAGAGCGCGGATGTCAGCGAGCACCCTCGAAACGAGGCCGGCGGACGCCATCGACTGGCGCGGCGTGCTGCCCGCCATCACCACCCCCTTCGATGGGAACCTGGCCATCGATCACGGCTTCCTCGCCGACCATGCCCGCTGGATGATGGACGCGGGCTGCAACGGCGTCGTGCCGGGCGGCTCGCTGGGTGAAGCCGCCACCCTGAGCTTCGACGAGAAGCTGGCTGTCGTGCGCACGCTGGTGCGTGCTCTGGACGGTCGCGCCCCCGTCATCCCCGGCGTGGCCGCGCTTGCCACCGCCGACGCCGTGCGCTTCGCACAGGCTGCGGCCGAGGCGGGGGCCCGCGGCCTGATGGTGCTGCCCCCGTATGTCTACAGCACCGACTGGCGCGAGATGAAAGCCCACGTCGCGGCGGTGCTGAACGCCACCCCCCTGCCCTGCATGCTCTACAACAACCCCGTGGCATACACCACCGACTTCACGCCCGAGCAGGTCGTCGAGCTCGCCGCCGAGCACCCCAACCTGGTCGCCATCAAGGAGTCGAGCACCGACGTGCGCCGGGTCACCGCGCTGCGCGCGCTCCTCGCAGGTCGCCTGGAGCTCCTGGTGGGGGTCGACGACGCCATCGTCGAGGGCATCGCCGCCAGCGCCGTCGGCTGGATCGCCGGGCTGGTGAACGCCCTGCCCGCCGAGTCCGTAGCCCTGTTCCGGCTGGCCCGCGACGGCCGAGCCGAGGAGGCGTCGGCGCTGTACCGCTGGTTCCTGCCGCTACTCCGCCTGGACACGGTGCCCAAGTTCGTCCAGCTCATCAAGCTCGTGCAGGAACGCGTCGGGCATGGCAACGCGCGGGTGCGGCCACCGCGCCTCGAGCTGGCGGGCAGCGAACGTAGCGAGGCCGAGCGCGTCATCGCCGCGGCGCTGGCGACCCGCCCCGCGCTCCCGGAAGCCGCCTGATGCCGTCCGATCTGAAGGGGCTCTCGCTGCTGGGCAGCGGCACTGCCGAGCCCGGAGAGCCGCCCTTCTTCGCCATCGACGCTCGCAGCGGCGAGCGCCTGGATCCCGGCTTCTATCCTGCGACAGGCGCAGACATCGAGCGCGCCGTCGCGTCGGCCGAGCGCGCGTTCGGCGCCTATGCGGCGCTGCCCGGCACCGAGCGGGCCGCCTTCCTGCGCGCCATCGCCGCCGAGCTCGAAGCGGGTGCGGACGCCATCATCGCCCGGGCCGACCGTGAGAGCGCCCTGGGCACCCCGCGCCTCACCGGCGAGCTGGCACGCACCGCCAACCAGTTGCGCCTGTTCGCCGGCCTGCTGGAGGCCGGCCGCTGGCTCGACGCACGCGTCGACGTCGGGGACCCAACGCGCAAGCCCGCTCCCAAGCCCGACGTCAGGTCCATGCGCCGGCCGCTCGGGCCGGTGGCGGTGTTCGGCGCGAGCAACTTCCCGCTGGCCTTCTCCGTGGCCGGAGGCGACACCGCCTCCGCGCTGGCCGCAGGCTGTCCCGTGGTGGCGAAGGCGCACCCCGCGCACCCGGGCACATCGGAGCTCGTCGGCCGCGCGCTGCAGGCGGCGGCCTCCCGGCAGGGCATGCCCGAAGGCACCTTCACGCTGCTGTTCGACGCCGGTCACGCCGTGGGCCAGGCGCTGGTGCGCCACCCGCTCATCCGTGGGGTCGGCTTCACCGGCTCGCGCGTTGGCGGCCAGGCGTTGATGCGGCTGGCCGCCGAACGGCCCGAGCCCATTCCCGTCCACGCCGAGATGAGCAGCGTGAACCCCGTGTTCGTGCTGCCGCAGGCGGCCGAGCGCCGGCCGCAAGCCATCGCCGACGCCCTGCTCGCCTCGTTCACGCTCGGGACCGGGCAGTTCTGCACCAACCCCGGTATCGTGCTGCTCGCGGCCGGCGAGGCCGGCGACGCCGTACGCGATCGCCTGGTGGCCGGTGCGCGCCAGACCGAGGCACACGCCATGCTCACCATGGCCATCAGCGAGGCGTTCCAGCATGGCCTGGAGCAGCTCGCGGCGGAGGGCGCCCGCCGGCTCGCAACGGGAGCCAGCGGGGGCGGCCCCACGGCGGTCAGCGCCGCCGTCTGGGAGTGCGACGTGGCCTCCATGCTCGAGAACCCGCGACTCGCCCAGGAGGTGTTCGGGCCGAGCACGTTGCTGGTGCGCTACGCCGCGGACGACGAACTGCTCGCTTTCACGCACGCCATGGAGGGCCAGCTCACCGCCAGCCTGTACGGCGAGGACGAGGAGTGGGAGCGTTATCGCCCGCTGGTCGCGGCACTCGAGCGCCGCGTCGGCCGCCTGATCGTCAACCAGGTGCCGACCGGCGTGGAGGTTTGCGACGCCATGGTCCACGGCGGGCCCTACCCCGCCACCTCCGACGGGCGCAGCACCTCCGTCGGCGCGCGCGCCATCGAGCGCTTCACCAGGCTGGTGGCATACCAGAACTTCCCGCCGGCGCTGCTGCCGCCCGAACTCGCGGTACCCTAGCCGCGAGCGCTTGGGCGGCGCTGCGCCGGCGCGGGGACCCTGCCCGAGACCGGCCGCAGCGTCCGCCGCCGCGCCTCGGAGGTCGGCGGCGCCCAGCCTCGCGGCAGGCACGAGCACCGGACCCTTCGCAGCCGGGTCAGCGCTCGATGACGGCGGCCAGGATGTCCCGGTAGAGGTCCTCGGCGTGGCCGGTCCCTTCCGGCTCGCCCTCGACCATGCGGAAGCTCCGGGTACCGTCCGGTCGAAGCCCGGCGCGCAGGAAGGCGACGTCTCGACCCCCTCGACGGGACGCCTGTACTGCGAACGCCATCAGGTGCGTGACGAACGCCACGCGAACCCCCCGTTGCACCAGTCCCTCGACGACCTGCCGCGCGACCTCCGAACCTTCGCGCTCGTTCGTCGCCGCGAACGACTCGTTCAGGAGCACCGTCGCGTGCTGCTCCAGAGCGTCGACGATCGCGCTGAGGCGCGCCAGCTCCTCGTCGAGCTTGCCGCTGGTGAGGGCGCCATCCTCCTCGCGGCTGAAATGCGTGTGGAGCCCACGGCACGCTTCCCCCTCGTACGCCTGCGCCGCCACGAAGGCGCCGGCCTGCGCCATGACCTGCGCCAGACCGAGGCTGCGCAAGAAGACGGTCTTGCCGCCCTGGTTGGCACCGGTGATCACGATCAGGCTCTTGCCGTCCAGGCCCATGTCATTGCCCACGATGGGGTCGCTCGAGCGCAGCGCCAGGCTGGGGTCGACCAGCCCGCTGAAGCGCAGCTCGCTGCTCCCGCTCGGATGCACGGTGGGGACGCTCACGGGCACGCCACGGGCCGACAGCCGGTCGCGGAGGTTCAGGCAGCCCACGTAGAAGGCCATCTCGGTGCGCAGCCCGGCGAAGATCGTCCGCACGCCTTCGGCCGCATGGGCCAGCAGCTCGGCCGCGGGTGCCGTCGCCGCGCTGCGTGTGTCGGCGAGCACCCGCGAGCCGCCGTCGTCGAGAGGCGCCACGTGGAAGGTGCCGGGGCCGCGCCGCAGCATCCAAGCCAGCCACCCCGGCCGCCGGGTCGGTCCACGCCGCAGCACGTACCCCTCGGCGGCGTTGGCTTCACCGAGGCCGGCGCTCATGAGCGCTCCGCGGCCCCTGCGAAGCTCCATCAGCGTGTGCCGCGCGGCCTCGAAGAACCCGTCGTCCAGCTCGTCTCGTACGGCGGCCGCCAACCCACGCCAGGCGTCCGATGCAAGCTCGCCGGGTGCGCCGCACACGACGCTCCGCAGTCGCGCCAGCATGCCGAGGTACATGTCCATCAGGGCCGCGGCCTCGCTCAGCCTCCCCGCCGGGGACCGGCTGAAGACCCCCAGCCACTCCTTGCGCCGACGTGCGTCGGCCTCGCCGGCCAGGGCGTAGAGCCGCCTCACGGTCTCGGGGGCGCGCAGGGCATCCCGGAGCATCGCCTGGCGGAAGCGAACCGTGTCCACGTCGTTGCTCGGGGCCGTAAGCAGCGCCACGCGCGAGGTGTTGTGCACCTCCGCGTCGCCGTCGTCCATGGCTTCCAGGATCACCCCGAGGTCGAGGTCGCGCGCGAGCTCGTCGGCGTCGGCAGGAAGCGCCTGGCCGACATCGAACGCCATGTCGGGATGCATCAGCCGGACCTTCACGCCGACAGTCGCTCCAGGATCTGCTCGAAGGTGACACCGTGCTTGCGGGCGATCGTCAGTGCATGGGCGGCCCCGTCGGCAGGCCGCCGCAGGAGCCTGAAGGTGCGGATCGACGGATCGTCCGGGTCGACCGTGCTCACCACGCTCACGGTCTTGGCATCGAAGGTCGCCAAGGCGTCCACGAAGGTGACGAACACGGCGCGCAGGTCGAGCTGCGACAGTCTGCCGAGCAGCTTGGCGCCCAGGAAGCTGGCGTCCGCCAGCGTCGTCGACGAGAAGGTCTCGTTCAGGATCACGATGGTCTCGGGCGTGACGACCTCCAGGAGGTCGCGCAGGCGCGTCAGCTCGTCGACCAGCTTGCCGCGCAGGTCCTGAGCCGCCTCCCCGCGCTCGAAGTGCGTGAGCAACCTGTCGAACGGCGTGAGCCGCGCCTCGCTCCCGGGCACGGGGAAGCCCAGGGAGGCCAGGTAGTGGAGCTGGCCGTAGGTGCGCGCGTAGGTGGTCTTGCCGCCCTGATTGGGGCCGGTGACGACGACGATGCGCTCGCGACCCCGCAACTCGATGTCGTTCGGGACGACAGCCTGGTGCTTGCCGACGAGTCGCTGCGCCAGCGCCAGGTCGAAGACGTCGCGCCCCAGGCAACGGACCTCGCGGCCGGCCATGCTCGGATAGCAGAAGGCTAGGCCCGCCTCCCGAAGCGGGGCGATGTATCGCAAGTAGTCGAGGTAGAACGCGAGCTCACGCGCAACGCGCTCCAGCACCGGGTCGACGAAGTCGACGTGCCGCGTCGCGAAGCGCGTGAGCCCCTCGAACGGCTGCGGGTTCAATGCCGCCAAGCGCCGCAGAACCTGCGCCTGGACGCCGCTCCGCGCGGCTGGCAGGTACGGGCGCACCTCCACCTCGGGAGCGGGGCGCTGCATGAAGCGCCCGAACAGCCGAACGACCTCCTCGCGCAGGTCGTCTGCCTCACGGAAGGGCGCGACCGTAACGCTGCGGCCCTCGATGAGCAGCGTGTAACGCAGCGCATTCAGCTGGCTCGCGGCGCGCGTGCTGTCATCGGCCAGGCTACGGAAGGCTGCGGAGGCGACGGTCCGGCTCAGGTGCTGCCTCAGCCGTGCGAGGCCGCGCGAAGTGAGGCTCGAGCCGTCGAGAGTCGCGGCCAGCCGGGAGACCGCGCGAACGTAGCGTACGGCGGCATCGAGTACGGCGCGCTCACGCGCGTACGGAAATCCAGCCTCTCGATCCCCTTCGAGCCGCACCCGCGCGGCGTGCAGGTCGGCCCGGAACGACGTGATCGCCTCCTGGAGCGCGGCGCTCTCCAGCTCTCGCATGACCTCCTGGCGGAAACGGATGGCGTCGGCGTCGCGGAGCGGCATGGCGAACAGCGTTCGGATCTCGGGGCTAGACGCGGCCCCGTCGAGGATCCGGTCCAATCCCAGGTCCCGCAGGCACGTCGCCGACGGCACGTGCGCATGGACGCCGTCCGTGGCCTCACCCGGGTAGAGAATGCTCGTGAAGGGCGCCTCGCGCGCCGGCTCGGAGATGCTGGCTGCCTGCGGCTGACGGCTCAACGACCGCTCCTTCGCTCGCCTCGCGAGCCTAGGCGTCATCGGCCGTAAGGGCGGTTCGTGGCGAACGCCAGCGCCATGGTGCTGTCACCAGTGTAGCCTCTCCACGCTGCCGGGCGAGAATCGGGGCTGTGAAGAGCGACGCCCGTGAGGGTAGATTCGCGCCCGGGAAGGCCCACCGTCGGTCGCGCATGCCTGAGATGTCCTCACGGACGCTATACTCGCTGGCAGGAGATGGAGTTCTCCGCTACGCCGCCCTCATCGGGCTGATGACTCCTACCGGGCGGGCTGCCACGCGCAACCCGCGACCACGCGGGGAGGTGTCAGCAGGTGAGGTTCCACAGCATCCTCTACCGAACGCCGTCGGATGACCCGGGCGGCCGCACGTCGCGGCCTTCGCCCGAGCACTTCGTGGACCTGGCGCTCGACCAGGTGGTGACCAGCGTCACGGCCGCCAAGCAGGAGTACGGCCTCGAGCCCGACTTCTACGCTCCGCTCCGCGACCCCGAGGCGGTCGCGTACCGTCACGAGGTCGTGCGGGACCTTCAGCGCAAGGACGTGATGAGCATCGTCATCGACTTCGCTGCAGGCATGCGGGACATGCGAGAGCGCCTCGCCGAGCAAGCCGCCGCCCACTACCGACACCAGACGGAGCGCTGGTTCCTCGACGCCGTTTCGGGCTACTGCGCAGCGGTTCGAGGGCTCGCCGGAGCGCTGGCGGACGCGAAGCCGGCCTCGCGCGGCTTCGGCGGGCTGGTCGATTACCTCCGCGAGTACGTGGCTTCGGCCGCCTTCGTGCGACTCGAAGACTGGACCGGGAAGCTGAAGGCCGCGCTCGACGCGGTTCGTTACGAGCTGGTGATCCAGGGCAACACGGTCAAGGTGCGCGGGTACCGCGACGAGGCGGACTTCAGCACCAGCGTGCTCGCCACCTTCGAGAAGTTCCAGCAGTCGTCCGCCAAGGACTATCGCGCCAAGCTCGAGGGAGACGCCACGATGAACCACGTCGAGGCGCAGATCCTCGACGGCGTCGCCGGCCTCCACCCTGAGCTCTTCGCCAATCTCGGCCGCTACTGCACGGAGAACGCCCACTACCTGGACGGCCGCGTCGCCGCGTTCGACCGCGAGGTGCAGTTCTATGTCGCCTACCTGGAGCAGGTCGACCGCCTGGAGCGGACCGGCGTGCGCTTCTCGCTTCCGGAGATCGCCCCCTCCTGGCAGGGTACGCACGCCGAAGGCATGTTCGACGCGGCGCTCGCCGACAAGCTCAGACACGAGGACCGCCGGGTCGTGACCAACGACTTCCGCCTGGAGCGAGATCAGCGCCTGCTGGTCGTCACCGGCCCCAACCAGGGCGGCAAGACCACCTACGCGCGCGCGTTCGGCCAGCTCCACTACCTCGCGGCGCTCGGCCTCCCCGTCCCGGCCGCGACGGCGCGCGTCAACCTCATCGATCTCGTGCACACCCACTTCGAGCGGCAGGAACGCGTCGAGGATCTTCGGGGCAAGCTCCACGAGGAGCTCGCGCGGATGCACCGGGCCCTCGGACGCACCACCCCCGACAGCGTCGTCGTCATGAACGAGGCGTTCTCCTCCACGACGGCCAGCGATGCACTTCAGCTCAACCGCGAGATCCTGGCGCGCCTGGACGCGTGCGGCGCCCTCTGCCTGGTGGTGACCTTCCTCGACGAGCTCGCCTCGTTCAACGACCGCACCGTCAGCATGGTGAGCGGCGTCGACCCGGACGACCCCACCGTTCGCACCTTCCGCCTGGAGCGGCGGCCGGCGGACGGGCGCGCCTACGCCGTCGCCATCGCTCGCAAGTATGGCGTCACGCGCGACGCCCTGAAGACGAGGCTGCCATCGTGAACGTGCTGCTGATGCAACGCCACCGCGACGTGCCGGCGGATCGGCCCCTCCCCTGGAACATGGACGACCTCGTCGCCGACCTCGGCCTCGACTGGCTATTCGCGGCGATGGCGCAGGGCAGCGAGACCATCGACGCCGTCTGCCGCCACGCATTGAGCGCCGGCATTGCCGACCCGGACACCGTCCGCTACCGCCAGGCAGCGGTTCGCGACGCGCTCGCCAACCCCGGGGCCGTGCGCGCGCTCTTCGACCTTGCCACCGTCACGGTCGCGGACGAACGCAAGCACTACTTCGGGCTCTTCCGGGACCACCCGGACACCATCTTGAGGCGCTCCGTGGAGGTCATGCAGATGTTCGCCGAGCGTCTGCGACGCCTGCGCGGGCTGGCCGAGGAGCACGTTGCGAGCTTCCGCTCGGACGCCTTCGACCGACTCTTCCTGATGCTTCAGACCGAGCTCGACGACGCCTTCCTGGCGCGCATCGACGCGCACCTGAAGGACCTGCGCTTCCGCAAGGGGCTATTGATGAGCGCCGGGCTCGGTGACGGGAACCGCGGCACCGGTTACGTGTTGCGCGAGCATCCCGAGCAAGCGGGCGGGATCCTGCAGCGCCTGCTGAGCAAGGGACCTCCGAGCTACAGCTTCACCATCCCCGAACGCGACGAAGGCGGCTTCCGCGCCCTGGACGAGCTCCGCGACCGCGGGGTGAACCTGGTGGCGAACGCCCTGGCGCAGTCCAACGACCACATCCTCGGCTTCTTCCGCGCGCTACGCGACGAGCTCGCGTTTTACGTGGGCGCGCTCAACCTGCACGGCGCGCTCACGGCCGGGGGCGAGCCGGTGTGCTTCCCCACGCCGCATCGGCTGGCCGACCGACGCCGCCGCTACCGGGGCCTGTACGACCCGTGCCTCGCCCTGCAGGTCGAACACCGCACGGTCGGCAACGACCTGGACGCCGACGGCAAGAACCTCATCGTCATCACCGGCGCCAACCACGGCGGCAAGTCGACCTTCCTGCGCGCACTCGGAACCGCGCAGCTGATGGCCGGATGTGGCCTGTTCGTGCCTGCCACCGATGCGGATGTCAGCGTCGGCAGCGCCGTCGTCACGCACTTCAAGCGCGAGGAGGACGCCGCGTTGGAGAGCGGCAAGCTCGACGAAGAGCTCAAGCGCATGGCGAGCGTCGTCGAGCACCTGACGCCCGGCGCGCTGCTGCTGTTCAACGAATCGTTCGCCTCCACCAACGAGCGGGAGGGGTCGGAGATCGCCCGGCAGGTCGTCGACACGCTGCTCGAGGGCGGTGTGCAGGTCCACTTCGTGACCCACCTCTACGACTTCGCGCGCTCCCTGCACGCCGTGGACGCTCCGAACCATCTCTTTCTGCGTGCGCCGCGCTCAGACGACGGCAGCCGCAGCTTCCGTTTGCACGAGGGCCCGCCCCTCCCCACGAGCTACGGCCAGGACCTCTACGAAGAGGTGTTCGGGGGCGAGGGACCGGTTCAGGACGGGAGCCACGAACGGGACGAGACGGAGGCGGCCGCCGACACTCAGATCGGCTCACCCACGTAGCGGTACAGCGCCCGCCGCCACACCGCTTCGTCCGGCACGCGCGGCAGCGGCCTCACGTGCCAGCCCTCGAGCCGGCCCGCCTCGCGCAAGCGCCAGGTCAGGAGCTCGACGTCGCCGCGTGCGTGCTGCAGCAGGCGGCGCGCATCGCCCGGGTCCGCACTCTCCGACACCGCTGCCTGCAGGTGGCGCAGGCACACGCCGTGTCCGCGTGCGTAGCGTTCCGCGTCCGGGCCGCTGCGCACCAGCGCGCCAAGGAGTTCCAACGCGCGGGACTCCGTCGTCGCCAGCACCGAGCAGACAGGGCAGCTGACACCGCGCCGCAACGTGCGCCGCGCGTGTCGATCACCCGGCTCTCCTCCACCGGACTGAAGGCGCCGGAGCCCCTCGCGCCAGAAGCCGACGCGCCCGCCCGGCAGCGCCGCCGACGTCCTGCTCAGCATGTCGCGCACGCGTCCGGCAAGGTGCCGCAACGTGGCGGCTCGCAGCTCCTGCCCGCCGTGCTCCAGCAAGCTGGACACGTGCACGTCGCAAGTGGGCAGCAGCTCGTCGATCGGTTCGCGGTCCCCCACGTGCGCCTCGCAGTAGCGTTCCCAGGCCAGCCGGGCGTTCGTACGCGCGGCACACACGGGGCAACGCTCGTCGTCGTCGAGGACCCGGCTCACCGCCCGTTCGACGTCCAGCGGATCCCCGTCGAGGCCGCAGTAAGCCGGCGCCACATCGGCCACCTCCGCATCCTTGACCAGCGAAGCCAGGGAAGTGCCCTCAACGCCGTCGGCGCCCGATCCAGCGTCGGGTGTGCCCCGCGCGCCGTCGTGGCCGGCTTGCCGCGCCGCCTCGTCGAGCCACGCCAGATGGATCTCCACGACGCGCCGCAGATCGGGGCCGCCTAGGAGCGGCTCGAGCCCCTGCAGGTGTGTGAAGCACAGCAGATGGGGCGAATGATAGCGCGCACGCTCACGATCGTCAGCGAGCAGCTCGGCGAGTGCCTCCAGGAACCGGCGCTCCGTGCGCTCGCGGTCGGCGCAGGCCGGGCACCTGCCCAGGGCTCGCGGCGGCCACGCCGGACGCTTGCGCCGCGCCTCGGCTGCCAGCTCGGCGCCAACCGTCCTCGAGACGATCTCGTACACCACGGCGATCGCCGCCGCCCGGTCCTCGTGCCGCGCCGCCAGCCCGGTGGCATGCTGCCGGCAGAAGCCGTGCGACGCCACCAACTGTTCCAGCGTCTCTGGCGCGTGGTAGTTCTCGGCGAAGAACCAGAAGAAGTAGCGCCGTTCCTGCTCGCGCACCAGGCGACACAGCGGGCAGCCCGGCTCGTCCATGGCCGCCAGCAGCCGGTCGCGCAGCGTGTCGGGGGCGTCGTCCACGCCACGCCCACGGGCGCCGTCTCGCGCGCCGGCCGTCAGCAGTCGTCTCATCGTTGACGTGTCGGGATCCGACGCAGGCTCGTCCGCACCCCGGCTGCTGCGGCCTTCCGGCGCCGGAGGGGAGCCCCCGGCTCACGCCGCAGGCACCGTGCCGCGGTGCCGCGGGCGTCCGCCGGGGCCGTACGGCGCATCACCGCACGATCAGCACGCTGCACGGTGCATAGTCACTGACCTGGTCGGTCGTGCTGCCGAGTAGGAAGTCGAGCCGCGCGTGCCCCTTGGCCCCCACGACGACCAGGTCGAAGCTCCCTTCCTTCGCCGTGGCGACGATGGCCTTGGCCGCGTTGCGTCCCCGCGTGATCGGTGCCTCGATGGCAACGCCAAAGGACGCCGCCGCCTCGCGAGCGCGTTCCTGCACCCCCTCGAAGAAGGACCGCTCCTCGTCGGCCCGGCCGCGGTCCTGCCGCAGGTATGCGGGCGGGCCCTCCTCGACGCACAGCGACGTGACCCTGGCACCGTGGTCCCGCGCGTACTCCAGAGCCAGGGCCAGCGCACGATCCGCCATCTCGGAGCCGTCGTTGGCGACCAGTATGTGCTTGAACACCAGCACCTCCTTCCCCGCCCGCTCGGCGCCGGTCAACCCACGACCCGCGCCAGCAGCAGCGCCACCACGAACACGGCGAGTATGTACGTCGTGTAGATGGTCACGCGACCGGCCTGCAACCGCCCGATGAAGCCGGCCACCGCGTCCAGGACACGCGTCAACGCCGGGTACACATCGTCGAAGAACCAGTGCCGTACCCGCGTCTCGACCTGGTCGCGCCGCATCTCCACCACGGGCCGGTAGAAGGCCGTGAAGAACACCCGCATGGGGTTGGTGTATGCCGTGGCGGTGTACTGGATCCCGGGCGCCTCGTCCCCGGAGGCGGCCACCCAGGCAGGCACGCGGCGGCGGCCGGAACGCCGCACCGCAGCTGCCGCCAAGGCCGCCATCACGGCCACCACCAGCGCAACGACCGGCAGGAAGATCGCCAGGGCCGTGCTGCTCGCCGCAGAGAAGCTGCTGTACGCGGGATTGAGCTGCAGATTGGCGGGCGCGATGCGGCCTGCCAGTGAGGCATCCACGAGCGCCTCCACCGGCCGCTCGAACCACGGGATGACCACGAGCGGCAGCACGCTCACGGTAACGAGCAGCGAGGCAAGGAGCGCCTGTGCGGCCCTCAACCCGGCTGCTACCGGCCGCAGCGCGGCGACGTCGGATCCCCGACGCCGGCCCAGGTATGCCACGCTATAGGCCTTCACGATCGCGACCAGTCCCATGGCGGCCAGCAGCGCGAACACCGCACCGACGATCACCATCGTCAGGCGCGCGCCCACGGGCCCCAGGCGGAACTCCTGGAACAACAGCATGAAGACGAACCATTCCACCACGAAGCCCGAGAACGGGGGCACCGCCGCCAACGACAGGAAGCCCACCAGGCCGGCGCCGCTGGTCAGCGGCAAAGCGCGCCGCAGGCCACCCAGCCGGTCGAGCCGACGCTCCCCGCAAGCGTCTTCGACCGCGCCGAACGACGCGAGAGCCAGCCCCTTCGACACGGTGTGATGCGCCGCCAGGTAGAGCAGCACCACGAAGCCGAGTCCCGCCAGGAGCAGCTCGTGGTCGCTCGCGAACACCATGGCGGCGCCGGTGACGAGCAACGCCAGGCCGCCATTCTCGACCGTCGAGTATGCCAGCAGCCGCTTGCCGTCAGACTCCACGAGCGAGTAGAGCGTCGCCCACAACGCGGTCACGACGCCTGCGACGAGCAGCCCGATCCCCCACCCGATCGGCCAGGGCTGCAGGAGGCTCAACAAACGCACGAGCCCGTAGATGGCGGCGGCCCACACCGGCCCGGAGTACAGCCCCCCCACGAAGCCCGGCGTCTCGGCGTAGAGCTCCGGGTACCAGCCGTGGAGCGGCACCAGGCCCAGCTTGGCACCGAAGCCGACGACCACCAGCACGAACACCAGTGTGGCACCATGGCCGGCTCCCGCCATCGCCGCGAGCTCGGGAGAGCCGGCCCGCGACCACAGCAGCCCCAGCCCGAGCAGCAGCGCCAGCGTGCCGACCTCGAGGAAGGCCGCCATGCGGTACGCCGGGCGCGCCGCAGCACCCGTCGAGGTCGCCGCGGATACCACGTAGGCGGCGAGCCCCATCAGCTCCCAGGCGGCCAGGAATAGCACCGCGTCGCCGGCCACCACCGTGACCAGGCAGGCGAAGTAGCCGACGAGCAATGCTCCCCGCGCGCCGCGGGAGAGCGCCCGCGCCGCCAGCAGTAGCGGCGCGCCGAGCGCCATGATCAGCAGGAAGGCACCGGCGAGCGGGTCGAGCGTGAGCGTGAAGGGGCTGCCCGCCACGGACCACAGCGCGGCGTGCGTCGCCGGCTGGAAGATCGCCCGCACGCCTGCAACGCCCACCACGCCCCCGCCGGCAAGCGCCATCGCGCCGGGCAATCCCGCGGCGCGTCGCGGCACGACGAAGGCGGCGACCGCGCCCGCCGCAACGACGAACAGCCCGACCGCCAGCAACGTCACGAGGTCACCTCCATCGTCGTCGCCGCCGCCAGAAGGGGGAATCGTCTCCCGGAAGCGAGAAGCAAGCCGTCGATGAGCGCCAGCGGGCTCGGGGGGCTGCCGGGGATGTACACGTCGACCGGAAGCACGTCGTCGACGCCGCCCACCGTGTGCTCCCCACCCACCCACAGGCCGCCCGATATGGCGTCGGAGCCGGCCGCGATCACCAGCTTCGGCGACGGCATCGCCTCGAAGGTCGTCCGCAGGGCCGCGATCATGCCGTGCGTCATCGGCCCGGTCACCAGCAACGCGTCGGCATGCCGTGGGCTGGCGGTGAAGAACACGCCGAGCCGGTGCAGGTCGTAGTGGGGTGCGGTGAGCTGCGCGAGCTCCAGCTCGATGGCGCCGTCGGAGCCCGCATCGACGTGCCGAACGTGCAGCGATCGCCTCCAGAAGCCGGACGGCTTGCGCACTCGCCGGGCGGGCGTCTCGGGCCGCGCCTGCCAGGCGCAGCGCACCAGCAGTCCCTCCCGGCGGTCGGCGGCCGCGCCGTAAGCCGGGCCGGCCACGAAGCTCTTCGGTGACACGGCCCAGCACAGGCCGCAGGCGACGCACCTGCCGAGGTCGAGCGTGACGCCGCCATCGTCGATGGCTATGGCGCCCGTAGGGCATGCGGCCTCGGCGGGCTCGGCGTCGGGGCGCGTTGGCCCCTGCGGGTGAATGGCGGCGAGCGGCGATCCCAGTGCATCCGCCTCGGCCGCAGCCCACGGGTAGCGCGTGGTGAGCCTTCCGACCCGCAGGCCGCGTGCGATCCAACGGAACATCAGCGCCTCCTCGCCGCAACGACGCTCATCGGTCGTGCGAGGCCACCGTGAGGCCCCAGCTCGCTTCGTTGATGGCGTAGTCCATAAGGTAGGTGTCCGTCACCGTGTCCGGGAACAACGGCCAGTTGTGGCGCGAGCCGCCGCGCAGCACTGCCCTCGCAAGCGCCCCGCGCGCGTCCGTCGTCAACGCCGCCACCACCTCGCCGCGCGCGCCCTCGGCCCAGCCGAGCATGAGTACGTCCTCGGGGAAGGCGCTCGGCCTCACAGCTATCACCGCTCCCGCGGGAAGGGTTTCGGTGAGCTCGCGCACCAGGTAGAGGCTGGTGAGGACCTCCTCGCAGCGCACGCGGAAGCGCGCCATGGCGTCGCCCGCCTGTCGCGTGGGGACGTCGAAACCGAGACCGCGGTAGGCACCGTATGCCGCGTCCCTGCGAACGTCGACGTCGACGCCGCTGCCGCGCCCCACCGGCCCCACGGCCCCCCAGGCCCGGGCGCGCTCGGGCGTGAGGACGCCGGTCGTCTCCAGCCGGTCCACGAAGAGCTCCGTGGCTTCCAGCGCCTCGATGTAGGCGCGCGCGTCGGCCTCGAGGCGTGAGACCTCGTCGGCCAGTCCGTCGACGTCCAGGTCGCGCCGGAGGCCTCCGACCGCCACCGCGCCGCGCAGGAAGCGGTGACCCGTCAGCCGCGCGCCGATGCGCTGCGTCCACTCCTGCAGGGCGTGCCCCTGAGCTGCAGCGACGCGAAGCGTGGTGCTGGCGGCGATGCGGCCGATATCGCGGAAGTGGTTGTAGGCGCGCTCGAGCTCCGCAAGGATGGCCCGCAACGCTTCGGCGCGAGGCGGAACCGTGATGTCCGACGCCCGCTCGACCGCCTGGCACGCCGCCAGGGCGAACGCCACCGCGTTCGGTCCTGACACCCGCTCCGCATACACCGGCAAGGTTGCCACCGTCGCGCGCCTGAGGCTGTCCTCCGCACCGCGGTGCTTGTAGCCGAGGTGCTGCTCCAGCGAAAGGATGCGCTCGCCCAGGTAGTGGAAGCGATGCATGAGCGACTCCACGGTCGCGTCGCGAACCGGCCCGAAGGGGATCCTCAGCACCGCCTCGCCCCGGTAGGGCGGCACGGGCAGCGGCAGTTCCGGTCCCTCGCGCGGCAAGCGCCCGCCGGCACCGTCTGCCCCGCCCCGGTGCACGAACAGGCCGCGCACGCCCGCTTCCGGCTTCCGCCCAGCGAAGGCGAGGCCGTGGAGCTCGCCGGCCTCGAGCTGGTAGCTGGCCGCGGCAGGGAAGCGCGCGCCGGCGTCAGGGAGCCCGGGGCCCGCCGCCACGAAGGGCGTGTAGCCGTCCGGCCCGAAGCTCAGGTACAGCGCACGGCGGTCATCCAAGGCAGCCAGCAGCACGAAGCGGTCGCCGCGCTTCTCCAGGCGCTCCAGCTCCGGACCCGGCTCGGCCACCAGCGCGGAGGTCGAGGTTCGCTCCCGGCCCGTCACCCGCCACCCCCCACGGCGCGCGACCCCAGCTCGAGGAGCCGCACCAGTGCATGGGGCGTGAACACCGACAGCACCAGCAGCAGAGCGAGGAACAGCACCACCGCCACCGATGCCACCGGCGAGGCGCCGCCGGCGTCCGGCACGGCGCCCGCATCGGCCTCATGCGCGCCGGTACCGGGCTCGGTGCCGCCGTGGACCGATGGGGTGACGCCCAGGCGCGCCTGTCGGGGAGGCGCCGGCAGGCCGGCGTCAGCCCCCTCCGGAGCGCCGAAGACCAGCGCCGTGAGGCGGCTCATGAACGCGACGAAGACCACACCCAGCAGCACCAGGTACAGCCAAGCGACCCACGGAGCGCCCCGCCAGGCCGCACGCAAGATGCCGAACTCGCTCGGGAACAGGTTCAAGGGCGGCGCCCCGGTGATGGCCAGGCCGCCGACCAGCAGTGCCACACCGGTGAGCGGCATGGCCCGCAACAGGCCCCGGGCACGATCGATGCGCGGTCCCGTCGCCTGCGTGGCGTTTCCGGCCGCGAAGAACAGCAGCGCCTTGGTCACGGTGTGATTCACCATCTGCAGGAACGCGAAGAACGGCGCGCCCAGGCCGAAGCCCAGCGTCACGATGCCCATGTGCTCGACGCTGCTGTAGGCAAGGAGCCGCTTCATGTGCGCCTGGCCGCGCAGGCTGAACGCCGCCACGAGCAGGCTCAGCAGGCCGAACGCCACGAGCACCACGTCCGGGTAGCGGCCCAGCGCCGGCCGGGCGATCGGAACGACGCGCAGGATGCCGTAGAGCGCCGTGTTGAGCAGGCACCCCGACAGCATCGCGCTGATCGGGCCCGGCGCTTCGCTGTGGGCGTCCGGCAGCCAGGTGTGCATCGGGACCAGACCGGTCTTGGTGCCGTAGCCGATGACGATCAGCAGGAACGCCAGCCGCAGCGGGCCCGCGGACAGCTCGCTCCCGTGACTCAGCAGCAGCGGCCACGACAGGCTGAACACCTGCCCCAGCACGGGCACGGCGGCGTAGTAGAGCAGGATCGTCCCAAGCAGCGCCAGCGACACGCCTACCGTCACCACCACGACGTACTTCCACGCCGCCTCCAGCGCCTCTGGCCGCCCCTCGAAGGCCACCAGGAATGCCGAGCTGAGCGTCGTCAGCTCGACCAGCATCCACACGACGCCCAGGTTCGCGAACATCGGCACGGCCAGCATGGTCAGGGAGAAACCCGCCCACAGGCTGGCGTAGCTCCGCTCGCGCGGCAGCCCCAGTCGCTCGACCCGGAAGTACCCCAGGGCGTGCAGGGCCGAGCCGAAGACCACCACGCTCACCGTGAGGAGCACGACGGCGGAGAGTCCGTCGACCCTCAAGACGCCTCCCCATCCCGTCGACACGCCATTGCGCAGCACGCCGGCGGCGACGGCCACGGCGAAGCCCAGGACCGAGGCGCCGACGATGAGGGCCAGCGGGCGCAACCACCTTCCGGGAAGCACCCAGGCGAGCAGCACGTACGCCAGCGGGACCGCCAGGTAGGCCGTCAGCATGGCGTCAACCCCTCAAGCGGTCGAACACGGCGGTGTTCCCGGTGGCGAGGCGCGAGGTCATCAGCCGGATGAGCACGCCGATGACCACCACCAGAACGACGAGATCGAACAGCACGACCAGCTCGTTGATCAGCGGAAGCCCGGGCGTCAACCCCACCGTCACCAGGAACAGGCCGTTCTCGATCTGCAACAGCCCCAGCAACTGCGGGAACGCCTCCGGCCGGCTCGCCGTCAGGAACAGGCCGCAGAGCGTCACCGACAACCCCGCCAGCAGTGCCGGGTATTCCGCCGCGGTCGCCAGTCCCGCCACCACGAGCGCCGCGAGCACGACCAGGATGACGCCGATCAGCAGGGAGCTCGCCGTGCTCATGATCAGCGCTTCCTCCCGCCGGCCCGGCAGCGCGCGCGCCACCCGCAGCAGGATGGCCGGGACCAGGAACCCACGTACGAACAGCGTCACGCCGGCGGCCCAGAACAGATCGGTGTGGCCGCTCAGCACCGCGACGACCGCCGTGTAGGCCGCCAGGATGGTCGACTGCCAGACGTACGCCCACAGCTGGCTTCGGAAATAGCGGGTTCCCAGCACCGCCAGGGCCGTGATGATGGTGCTCGCGGCCACCAGGCTGGAGACCGCCTGCGTTGCGCTCATATGGCCCCGCCTCCCACCTGGCTGGTGACGACGGCGAGGACGGCGAGCAAGAACGCCAGGCCGAGGTACTCCGAGTAGCGCCAGAAGCGAAGGCGCGCCAGCGCCGTCTCCACCAGCGCCACGATCACTGCGAGGCCGAGCACCTTCACCACCAGCGATCCCTCGGCCACCAGGAACGGCACCCAGCCGGGTCCGCTCGCCATCCCCCACGGCACCAGCAGCACGTCGAGGAAGATGACGTACAGCAGGAACTGCTTCATGTGCCCGCTCCACGTGAGCAGCGCCAGGTCGCCTCCGGCGTACTCCACCAGGCGGGCCTCGTCGATCATCGCGACCTCGCTGTGGCCTCCGTGGTTGTGGACCGGCAGGCGGCCGGTGTCGACCAGCAGGAGCAGGAAGAACGCGACAGTGGCCAGCACGTGGGCGGGCTCCAGGTAGGCGCCGATTCCGCTGCGGATGGTCGCGCCCACCACGTACGGGTATGTGGAGTGGGCTTCAAGCGCCACCGCGACCAGCACGAGGATCAGGGTCGGCTCGGTGAGCACCGTCAGGACGCTGGCCCGGCTGGCCCCCAGCCCGCCGTAGCTGTTGCCCGACTCGAAGGCCGCGAGCTGCACGAGAACGCCGGCCAGGGACAGCAGGAAGGCGCCACCGAGCATGTCGCCCATCCAGCCGAGCGGCAACGGGTATGTCGTGAGGATCGGGATCAGCACGGCCACGGAGATCATCGCCGTGAACACGAAGGGCGGGGTCATCAGGTAGAGCCAGCCGGCGCGGCCCGGTAACAGACGTTCCTTGCCGAAGAGCTTGACCAGGTCGAAGTAGGGCTGCAGCGCGCTCACGCCTTGCTTCGACTCGATGCGGGCGACCACCCAAGCGATGACACCGCTGATGAGCGGTGCCAGGAGGAGGAGGTCGACGACCTGCAGGGCCTGCCACAGGACCTTCATCGGCGCTCGCCCTTGATGCGCCGGCGGCGCCACGCGAGGCGGCACACCGCATCCCAGGACAGAGACGCGGCCCCGCCGCACACGGGTCTCCAGTCAATCACCACACCACACCACCTCCTGCTCGCATTTGCATGTCGTAGGCGTCATTAGCCGAGCAAGAGGCAGTTGAGGCGAACGCCATCGCCAATCGGATTGAACAGAAGCCTAGCACGAACGGTCGGGGGCGAGACAACCCCGGCGGCCCGCTCGGGTCGCCGATCGGTCAGCGTACCGGCTGGAGGATCACGCGACCACCACCACGTCCAGCGTTCTGGGACCGTGCACGCCGGGCACGCGGCTCAGCTCGATGTCGGAGGTGGCGGACGGCCCCGACACCAGGGTGATCGGCCGCCCCGCACGTGCGGCGGGCTCGAGCCGCCGCATCGCCTCGGGCACCGTCTGCACGATCTGCTCGGCCCGCACCACGCACAGATGGTAGTCGGGCACGAGCGTCAGCGCCCGTCGTCCCTGCCCCTCGCCCGCGTCGAGCACCAGCGTGCCGGTCTCCGCGATCGCCACCGCGCAGCCGGTCAACACGCCGCCCGCGGCCGCCAGGCGCTCGCTGGAGAGCGGTTCCGGCTCGTCCGCCAGCCACGTCGCCCCGGCAACTTCCCACGCGGCCGGCAGGCCGGGTGGCGCCACCATGGTGCCGGCGCCACGCGCCTCCAGCGCGGCCGCGATGGCCCCGCCCAGCTCGGCGGTCGAGCAACGGACCGCGTTCACCCCGTACTCTTCCAGGCGCGCCACGAAGAGCGCCAGCCGCGACTCGGCATCCAGCGTGCCGTCCACGCGGTACGCGGGGACAGTGGCGGCGCGGTCCGGCTCGGCCGCGCCCTCGCCACCACCCGCCGCCGCGCGCACGGGTGGCGTCGCGGGCCGGTCCTCCGCGGCCCGGATGCGTCTCAGGATGTCGTCGCGTGCGCTCACGGGCGCGCCTCCCACCATTCGCGGAACGTCTGTGCCGGCACCACCGGCAGGTCGCGCGTGCGCGTCCAACCGCCCAGCATGCCGGG
>Ga0307441_1000104_pt1 | contig 35412 bp, 33 predicted proteins | sample SalMarWE160420MG_FD_202149 | JGI IMG/M metagenome (GOLD analysis project Ga0307441, IMG submission 202149) | Salt marsh sediment microbial communities from the Plum Island Ecosystem LTER, Massachusetts, United States - WE1604-20 | ecosystem: Environmental > Aquatic > Marine > Intertidal zone >... | reverse complement strand
CCTTGTCTTGCTTCTTGTGGAATTTAAGAGTTCCGTTCGGTAGATCTATTGTCTTTTCCTTTCTTTCTTTTATGAATGCTTCAAGCTTAAGCTCCAAGAACTTTACTTTATCGTTAAGCTGATTATTTCGGGCAAGAGCCCAATTCTTTATGATCTCACATTCTTTTTCTGCTTCCCGGAAGTTACTTTCTATCTTCTGGTTTAAGTTTTTTATTTCCAGCAGCACAAGATCATAATATGACTCGGTCAGTTGTTCTTCCTTTTGTTCTGCTTCTTCCAGAAGATCATCCATGAAATTATTTTTTTCTTTTTCCATTTTTCCTCTCTCCCGTTTTCCTACAGATTACTACCAGAATCACTTCCAGTGCTACTTCTCCCGCCAGTATCAGTACCGTTTTCAGCTTTCCCATCTTTTCCCTTCTTCCTTTCCCGTCTTTTCTTCTTAGGCTTATCATTCATAAATTCATCTTTAATTATATCTATCACCGATTCTGTTATTCTCACCGCTACTCTTACTATTTTCGACTGATTCACTGTTTCCTCTCCTTTCTAAATATTCTTCTACTGCTTCGTTTACCATTCTGGTCATTGGTACCTTATTTTTTTCATCTGAATGCTTGAGTATATATAGCTTTCTTACTAGTTCCGGTTTTATCTTCGGACTATATGACATTGTAAAGATCCTCCTCATCTATTGTCATCCCACAATTTTCACATCTATTAATTAGCTTCCCGTCATGATAATGAGTCTGCTGAAAGCACCAGGGACATTCGACTAACATTTCATTATCGTCTTCATCACCCTTATAGACAAATCCCCGGTCCCACCAGCTGTTTCTCTTTGGATAATATCTCTTATAAGATTCAACACCTTCTGTGTTTAACACAAGTGCATGATTGTTTTCCATCTCATAGAAATGATAAGCTCCTTCACCCATGTTAAAACCCCTTTTTGATGTGCCTTTTATATTAAGTGCCTCTTGCATGATTTCTTTTTCACTGCAGAAGTAGAGGATATCATCTTCACTGTTGTAATAAAGCTGGATTGGATTGTCTTTCTTTATAAGAATTAAATTATCCGGCTGAGAGCTGCTTACTATCCCTACTGCAAATGATCCTTCTATTTTATCGAACAGCTTTTTTATGTTATCTCCTTTTGTCCTTGCAGATATAAGCGCAAGTATAGCTTCACTGTCTACCTCAGCATCACGGTTTCTTTTTCCTATGATTTCTTTATCATTATATACTATTCCGTTATGAACAATTGCATACCCGTTCTTTGAGAAGAGTGGATGATTATTTGCATTATTCTTCTCTGTTCCTTGTGTTTTCATTCGGGTGTGAAGAATCATGAACTTAGGAAGCTTTAAGTCTTTCCATTCCTTTGTCTTTACCATTTCAGCTGATCTGATTGGTGCTTTATGAACAAAAAGTCCTCCGTCTTCCTTTATATATGCAAAGCCGCTGGCATCCGTGCCGCGGCTCTGAAGTAAACTGAACATATCCGATATTCTTTCTTTCTGTGGTCTCTTTCCGGAAAAACAGTAATATCCCATTATACCACACATGGTAATTTTATCTCCTAATTTTGTTTTTTAAATTATTTTTTTGATTTGTTAATTGTTTACGACTAGCGCGGTCTCTTTTAGAGATGTGATCTTTTTGATTAGACTGACTATTTCTTTCCTATCATTCTCCCTTAATGATAAGCTGATACCTAGTCTGTTTGTTCCAACGCCTTCATTTACTTTAACACCGGTAAAGTTCAAGAGGACATATTCTTTTACTTCATCAATAATGTTCTTGCTTGCCGAGATCTGGTATTCATCTCTGTCGATTAAACCGAATACATAAAGAGGTCTGTATGTAAATCCTACTTTAATCCTAATCGTTTTAAGATGATAATCTTTCTCGTTGATAATGATAAGACGCCGGTATTCATTGTTTCCTTGAAGCCAGCTTCTTGACAGATGAATGATTAAGTCTCTGTCTTCTTCATATACATTTGGATTATTAGGTGCATCGTCATCATAATCCTCATCCCAGCAGTCACTGCAATATGGATCTCCGTCATCACTGTAATGAGTAATGTCTGATCTGTTTACTACTGTATCGCACCTGCAGCAGTAAGTAAACTGGTTATCAAAGCACTCTTCACAATAAGGTTCGTCAAAAGCAAAACGTGCCTGATCATCCGTAAGTTCTTCATCGCAGTTTTCACATCTCATGCTGCAAGCCTCCTTAATCCCCAGTTAGGGAGTATGTCCTGGTTCCAGTCTAGTTTTCTGCTGAGAAGAGAGTCCAGTTCTTTCAGTCCTTCTTCACAGTCCATAGGTATTGTATGAAGGTAATGTTTAAGTTGCCTTAAGAAAGTTAAGCTGTGCTGTCTGTTTTTAAGCTCTATGAAGTTAATGTTATCATCAAGTACACCGGTAACAGCAAGCTTTGCCAAAGTTAAATGAACAAGTGTAACAGATGGAGATAGAAGAAATGATCCGGGGGTTCGGTATTCAAAGCCGTGAGGTTTACGTCTGTAGGCTCCTTTCTTTCCGTAACCGGTATGTTCTCTTCTTAGTCTCTGCTGTTTGTCATCGATGCAGTTGCTTAGTGAACCGAGAACTACATCGAGTGCATTAATTATTTCACCGGTAGGTTCAATTGAGAAGTGTGTATGTCCGCCGATAGCGTAGTCATCTTGATAGTGGCCGGCATAGAACTCAATATCGGGTTCTTTGTCGTGTCCGTAGTCTAAGATCTGATAGATCTTGGAAGTTAAGTCAACCGGACTTTCTGAATAACCCGGACGTATCTCGGCTGTCGATTCACAACCATCAAGACCCATAGAAGAGTGAGACTTGAAGTAATGATGAGCTTCAACAAATCTACCGTTACAGCGGCAGATAAGTTCCGGGTCGCACCCCAGAGTGAACGAAGTTGATTGCATAGTATAAGACTCCTAGTTTATTTATAAACAAGATTCTTATACCAATTTTTAGGTATGAATAATAAAAAAGCCCATCTACCGGGGGAGTAGACGGGCTTGGTCCTTTCAAGGAATAAAAGCCAGGGGAGTAACTTTTATTCGGACCTTTTAATTAAAATATTTTTGGGTTATGATTAGAATGATTCCCCAATGCAATATAATAAAGATTATAAAAAGAAGAAATAAAAAGAGATTTTTGGTAGTGTCTCAGTTTGCTTTTTGTTATGCTTGACCGGATAAGTAATGTTTTGTATCTTTGATACATGAAAAAACCAAAACGTGAAAAAGATACAAACAATCTTGCTAAACAAATTGTTGATCTCGCTACTGGAGAAAAGCAAGAAGAACAACCCAAAGATAATAAAAATCCTCACGCTGTTGAACTTGGCAGACTTGGCGGATTAAAAGGGGGTAAAGCCAGAGCTGCTAAATTATCCGCAAAAAAACGTAAAGAAATAGCCAAAAATGCTGCAAATGCTCGTTGGGGGAAAAAATAATTCAAAACTTTACACTTTTCGGTAAAAATCACTTGACATCCTTACAAAAATTTAATAAATATACCATTGACTTTACAAAATATTTTTTCACTTTAAAGGATTATAGTGATGGTAAATATTAGAAGCTTAAGAGAATTTGTGATTAATCAAATCCCAAAAGAAATTATCGAAGATATTATAAATGGAATAATAAAAATTTATGAAACGTCCCATTCTATTATTTTTGATAAATATCCAAAAGAACAAGCATTGGATTTGCTTCCACATTATAGACGTGCGGAGATTGAAGCATTTTTAATGCTTTTATCAAACAAATTTCCACAAGTCATCACAGAATGCAAAATAAACGAATCATTTACTAATTATCATGTAGAAGTGAAAATAAATCAGATAGTTTTAACTTTATCTTTTTGTACTAATCCAAGTGAAAATGTTCGAAGCGCAAAATTTAGGAATAACCTTTCGCAATTGTTCAATAAACAAATAGAATTTGATTTTGATGGAAATAAAAACCAAGAAAATATAGAAAACGAAAATCAATATTATGCAATTTTAAAACATGGGGCAGAAAGTAGAGAACCAAAGATACCCCAATTTTTTCTTTTACATTTCCCATCCCAAGACGCTAATAATATAGCTGACCCAATAGATTTAATGAAGTTATATAATATTTCTCCAACTATTTTGTTGCCTAATATTGAAGATATTAAATTCAATAAAGGTTTAGATGAACCAACATTGAAAAGACCTGCTAAAACCGAGGAGAACAATAATGAATTTAGGTCAAACTAATTTTAACGGTGATAAGCTTAAAGAAGCACGAGAAGCACGTGGCATAACTGCAAGCGGTTTATCAGATTTATTAGAAATTTCAAGACAATCAATTTCTTTATATGAAAAGGGTGAACAAAATCCGAAAATAGAAGTCTTAGAAAATATCTCTAATATTTTAAAATTACCAAAACACTTTTTCATTTCACCCACCGAATCAGAAGAACATGCTTTGATCTTTTATCGATCTCTTTCAAGAACAAATCAAACCGAAAGAAAAGCCTCTGAACAAAAATTGAAATGGTTTAAGAATATTATTAAGTATTTACAAAATTATTTTGAATTCATACCTATTAATCTACCAAATTATGATTTGGATTTTAAATCTATCACACCTAACCAAATTGAAACAATTGCAGAGGAAACGAGAAAATTTTGGAACATAGGAAATGGAGCTATTTCAAATTTAACTGTTCTCGCAGAAAATAATGGTATCATAATTAATAGAGGCGAATTTAATTCGACATGCATAGATGCTTTTTCAGAATGGAGAAAAAATTTTGTTCCAATCATTGTTCAAAGTAGTGATAAAAATTGTGCAGTTAGATCAAGATTTGACCTTGCACATGAAATTGGTCATTTAGTCCTCCATAGAAACTTAAATGAAAAAGATTTTACATTAACGAATTTAAAACTTTTAGAGAAACAGGCAAATTATTTTGGTGGCGCATTTATGTTGCCCGCTTCTTCTTTCCCAACTGATTTTTATTATCCTTCTTTAGATATTTTTAGAACCTTAAAAGAAAAATGGAAGATGGCAATTGGAGCAATGATAAATCGAGCCGAGAATTTAAATATATTAAATAAAAACCAAGTCCAAAGAATGTGGATTAATTATTCTAAAAGAGGATGGAGAGGAAACGAACCACTTGACGACATAATTGAGCCAGAGGAACCTCAATTTATAAAAAGATGTTTCGAGACTTTAATCAACAATAAAATACAATCACGCCAAGACATTGGGGCTAATTTGCCATACGATTTAAGAGATATTGAAATATTGTCTAATCTGCCTGAAGGATATTTAAGAAATGATTATAAAGAATCAATATCTATTTTGCCAAAAATAAAAAAAGAATTAACTGGTGACGTTCAAATTTTTGATATAAACGGTACTAAAAAAACAATCCTTTAAATTTCAAACTGAACTTTATACTTGATAAGTCAAGCATAATTTATTATATTTGATTAGTCAATTTAAGAGGCTAATTAATATGAACCAATTATCATTAGAAAAAAGAGTTCAAATAGTAAATATGCTTCTTGAGGGAAACAGTTTAAGAGCAATAAGCAGAATAGCGGATGTGTCAATAAATACTGTTATAAAATTATTAATTGATCTTGGAACCGCCTGCCAACAATATCATGATGAAAATGTAAAAGAATTAAATTGCAAACGTATCCAATGTGACGAGATATGGGCATTCATTTATGGTAAGGATAAAAATTTACCGCCTGATTTAAGGGGACAATATGGATTTGGAAGTATTTGGACTTGGGTTGCTATTGATGCTGATTCAAAGTTTGTTGTTTCTTATCTTGTTGGTAATCGGGATGCTGAATTCGCAAATATATTTATGCAAGATGTTTCAACAAGATTAAATAATAAAGTACAATTAACGACAGACGGACTTAAGGCATATTTAGACGCTGTCGAAAATACTTTTGGAGCTAATATAGATTTTGCACAGCTTGTTAAAATGTATGGTAAGCCCATAAACAGTGAACATAGATATAGTCCGGTTGAATGTACCGGGATAAAGAAAACTATCGTAAGAGAAACACCGAGAGAAAAACATATTTCAACAAGTTTTGTTGAAAGACAAAACTTAAATATGCGAATGTCAATTAGAAGATTTACAAGATTAACAAATGAATTTTCAAAGAAAATTGAAAATCATTCTCATGCTATAGCATTACATTTCATGTATTATAATTTTGTAAGAATTCATAAATCACTTCGTGTAACACCAGCAATGCAAGTAGGATTAACTAATCATTTGTGGAAGATTGAGGATTTAGTAAAGTTAATAAGTTAACAATTATCTGTTTTTAGTTTTATAATTTGCAAATATCAATTTATTATTTCCAAGTGTCTTTTCTAATTTCCCAAGTATCCTCAATCTCAATTGCAAGTTTTAATTGAGAAACAATTTTATCTGCGGCATTAACATAAAATCTATTTAATTTTTTCGAGAATTCAAGCATCCATTTTTTACGACTATATTTTAAATTAATTTTTACGTCCGAAGATTTGATAATTTGTAATTGGCCTTTCCCTAAAAGACCAAAATCTAAACACTTCCATGAAATAAATTCAATTGGCACCAAAGCAACACTTTCTATGAATTTTTTTTCAAGTTCAGGATTATAATGAACAAGCAATAATACAAAAACATTTTTATCATCTTTATATAAAGTGTTTAACCTACCTACGGCAGTTATATTGGGCCTACTGAATTTCCTTTTTATATTATGAGTAATTACATCAATATAGTAAGTAAACCCATCGCTATCTTTGAATGAAACGTTTGCAAGCTTTTTATGGGCTTTATCAACAACAATGTCAGACCCTTCTTTTAATAATATTTTATTAAAATTATCAGCGATAAAATCTCCAATCCGATCGCCAGCTTCTCGTACGGTTTTAGGTATTCCCAAAGTTTGGGGTTTTTGAGAACTTAATAAAACAAAAATCCTTTCTTCCAAAGTGACAAATTTGTTTGTATAAAATAATTTATTTTTCATAACCCCTTCATTAGTTATTATTAAAATTTCTTTCTAAAAAATAGCCATTCACATATCCTTGAATTGACTTATCTTTTTCAGCTAATTCAAGCCGCTTTAATCCATAAATGCAATACTCTTTATCTTTTTCGATCATTAAGAATTTTCTATTTAATTTTTTTGCGACTACGCCCGTAGTCCCAACACCTGCAAATGGGTCAAATACAATATCATTTTCTTTGGAGCTTGCTAAAATAATCTTAGCCAAAAGTTTTTCAGGTTTTTGGGTTGGATGAGGTGTATTTTCACGCATAGACCAAAATGGGATAGTAATATCTGTCCAAAGATTAGAAGCATAGGTTAATCTATAATTACCTTTTTTTTCTTGTTTCCAATCTTTGGGTTCTCCATTTTCCTTGTAGGGTGCGACAACCTTCTTTTTATGTTTAACCGCATTAGCATTAAAATAATATTTATCTGACATAGTAATAAACCAAATATCTTCTGAATTATTTTTCCAAAATTTATCCGAGCCTCTTCCTTTTTCTCTTTGAAAAGTTATTCTATTCATTACGTGCAAATCTTTATCTAATGTACAAATTTGATGTATTATAGATGAAGTTCTCCAATCACCACATATATAAATGGATGCATTTGGTTTTAATATTCGTTTAATTGGATTAACCCAAGATTCAGTCCACTCATAATATTTATCAAAAGACATTTGTTTGAAAATATTACCATTAAATGATTTTGTTAAATTATAAGGAGGGTCTATAAAAGCAAGATCTACAAATGAATCTGGTAATTTATTAATAGCATCAAAAAAATCTTGATTTATAATTTTATTTATTAATTCCGGGATATTTTTTTTTTTATTTTTTAATGAGAGTAAAGAATCTGACATTTTGCGTATATCAGCTGAAGAAATCTGCAATGTTTTATTGCGAGGAGATTTTTTAGACATAATGTTTGATTATATTTTTAGAATGTTAAAAATTAATAAAATCATTATAATAATACAACCTACATACACCACCATACAAATATATGGCATTATATTTTGAGGTTCAGGCTATTTTATTTTGCCTTAATAATTATTAAATTTTACAAATGAAATGGGTAAAGAAAATATGGGGAAATCTTACATGGGAGAAAAACTAATTATTTTTGTAATCATTTTTTGTTTCCTTGTTGGCTTTATTAATAAAACTTTTTTAAATTAAGTTTATAATATTTAGGGGTGGGGATTTGCAACCACTTTTATATAAATCCAAACTGATAATATAATTTTTAGGGAACTGGTATCAATCCTCCTAGATTGACAGGCACCCTGTCTGCCCTGCCAGTTCCCTATTTAATATTTCAAATTAGCCCACTACCAATTATTTGAAACTGAGACACTACCAGATTTTTTATGAATTAGTCGGGACTAGATAGTTAAATAAAGTTCCTTATAAAAAACTGATTGAGAATGTTTTGATGAGATAGGTTCATTCCATGTTCAGCTTCTTGATAGTTTTTTACGATTGTTTTCTTCTTCTTGAATTATTTTCTTGCAATAGCCTTTGCCGATAAAGTTAGTAGGTTTAGGATTTTCTTCTATATGACCGTCTTTTATCATAAAAGATAAAATACGTTTAAGTTGAAATTGCTCATGCTGACAGAAATGGCAAAGACAATTGAGGTCTTCAATTTGTTTTAATCTGTGCTGGACTTCGGCATAAAGGAAAATCCAGAAATCCGGGTTATTTATATCTGTTTTTCTTTCAAAAAGACGTGAAAAGAAAGCTTTTTTATTCATAGTGTACAAATGTACACTATTTTATAAAAAATGACAAAAGTCATTAAAAAATCATTGGAAAATGAAAGTTGCGACGGCTTAAGACCGAGCTTAGGACATCGTGAATAAGCGAGGGCTTAAGTGCAATGAGCGAGCTAAGGCGATTCGACTTAGCGAAGTGAAGCAGCAGAAACAACGGAAGTAACTTAATAAATACTTTTGTCGGAGCGGCCAAATGGATACAAATAGGACAAATAAAATTAATAAATACTTTACTTTACGTAATTTGCCAAATGGCGGGTAGAAAAAAATTTGTGTCCACCTACATCTTGTAGATTTCGGTAGGTAAGCGGAAAAAGAATTATTTTATTTTACTTTTCTTGGCGCAAAAAAAGGTAACAAAAGAACATGCACTTTAAAATAATTGCTAAAATTTTCTTTTCGCTTCATTGCAACAAAATAACTCTTCGCCGGAGGCGGATCAAACAGATTTTGTTGCTGTCATTTCGCTACAAGAAAATTTTTAGACGCAATTCTTTTAAGGTGCGAAAACAAAATTTGGATAAAATAAATTAGTCACTACTTTTTGCATCCCGTCCGTGATCCTTCAATTGAGCATTAAACCAGGTATGCAGTGCTTTGATAACATTTAAATCAGCAGAAGTTAAAATAAGTTCAGCTCCGTCGGATAATTTTTTATAAACTACCTTAAACTTGCCTTTTGAACTTGTTAAAACTTTTAAGCCAGGCATTTTTACGCCGTGCAATGTCATGGGATCTCTGAAATCGGCATTTGAAAACAAAACGTGTTCTTTTTTAAGGTGTTTCCTTATCAAATTAATTTGAACCGTGTCATGTCCATTTTTAGCTTTAATCATTAAGGTACCGCCGTCTTTAGTTTTAATAAAATAATGTGTTACCTTATTCATATTAAATGGCATTACCATCGAGCTCCTGGAATGGATCATCTCCCTTCGCATCTTCAATGTTGAATCATGCAGCTGAACAGTTCTTTTATCCGATTTCTGCTGTGCATGTATATTGTACGCAGTACTTAAGGAGAAAATAATCGTAATTAAAAGTAAGTGTGTAATATGACTGGATAAAATATCTTTATTTATCATTTGAATATTTTTTATTTAATGAATTGGATGTTAAGTACTTAATTATTTTTATATACTAATAATTTTTAAAGTGTTTATAAATTACTAAAACTTCAATATCTTCATATTGATTAATACGACATTGTTTTTTTAACTTAACAGCAATGAAATATTCGGTTGCATGACCATATTTCCAAATTTGAAATGAGGGTTAATAAAATTTAGGGTTGGGGGATATCTTCCGGCGGATGCGGGGGACCCGGATAATTATTGTTGTAAGACTCCGGTAATTTTTGGACGGTTTTTAAACCGAATGAGGATGTAAGTAAGGTTAGTTTTTCCCAGGTGAGTGTGTAGAAGCCTTTTGAATGGAGTTCGAGCGCCCAGTCTATGATAAACCAAAATAAAACTATAAACATGAATACACGGCTAGAGCTTAGGTTACCTTTGTTATCGCAAATTAAATACTTGAGCTGCTTTAATATTTTTTTGAGTGTTTGCATGGATTTTTTTTATTGGAAAGAAAAGGGATAAGGATTTAAGAAGCACTGTAGAAGTGAGGAAGGTAAAGGTAATTAATGTTAAGATAATTATTAAGTAAAGAAAAAGAGACAAAATATTCATAGTACATAGAATATTTATAACTTAATATTATCTAATCATTTATTTTTTTAAATATTACATCATCAAAAACACGATAAGATTGCAAAAGATTATAATTATTATCTCGTAAATAAACAAAAGTAAAATCACCATCAATTTTTACTGAAGAATTTGTAATAGAAACTTCTATTGAGTTATTATTTTCATTCTTATATTCTTCAATAGCACCTTTAATTAATTTCTCCCTTCGTAAAGAATTCAATTGAATTTCTGTAGCTTTTTTTATTTTATCTTCATCATCCATTTTAAGTTCTCCAATAATTATTATTAGTTATTCATTGATTTATTTTCAATTTTTTATTTTCCATTCTCCTTTATCATTATAATTCGGTGATTGAGGATGTCCTGCAGCGTTCCAGATGGGATCAAAAAGAGGTTTGAATGTTAAAGGTAAATTGTTTATAGCATTATCATCAATAAGAACTTCCGCCATTAAAAGATCATTTGTTAAAAATGATCTATTTTGCCTTTTTCTCATAGTTTCATATTCATTGAGTTTAATTTTATAACCATGGATGTCCAATATAGAGTAAAAGAAAATTATTGGTAATTGTATATCAAAAAAATTAAGGACACTAATCCATCTAGGTATTTTTTCAATAGGTTCAGATTCAAAAATATCTCGTTCAATAGTTTTGTCTTGTGAATTATGTAGCTGATTATTACAGACTTCAATAATTCCATTCCTAAAGACCTGTGCATACCAACTTGCATTTCTTTCTTTATCTGCGTTATGTATCAAAATACCTTCATAGTTATAAATTTTAATAAGATCATAAAACAATTGAGCTTTAATATTACTATGTTCAAACTTTGCCAAATCAATTGAAAAATCTGTTGCAAAAGAAGAAAGTGGAATTAAGTGATAAATAAATTTCGGATCGTCTGAAATTATAACTGGTAAATCTCTGTTTTTTATTTGACTAATTCTTTCTAGACGGAAATCTCTTATCCTTTCACGGATAGAGGAAGATAGTGTAATTATCGATCGTAATTCAGACACTTCAAGCGAATATTTCTCTGCGGAATTTCTTGAATAGAAACGCCAGTGTGTATTAATTTTAACTACATGTGGAGAATTAAAGCTTTTAGGGATGTAAAAAATAAAAATATATTTCCCATTTTGTAATTTAAACGGAGTTATAATAATGCCTTGAATACGCGGCTCAATACAATCTCTGATTAAATTTTCAAATCTTTGTTTTTCTTTATCAAGGTCCTCCACTTCGACTCCTGTAATCTCAACAGGAATTCCTTTGTCTTCTTTTACTCCAAAAATTAAATTACCACCATCGGCATTAGAAAAAGAAGAGACATCCGCTAAGAATTCTTTTTTATGTTCGTAAGAATAATCTGGTAATTGTTCTTTGTAATCTAGGGTTTTGCTTTCGGGAATTTGATTATTCATTAAATCATTTATTCGTTCTTCAGTTAAGTTTTTAATATCGTTTAATGAGAAATACATGAAACTTATTCTCCTTTTGGTTTGAAACTATGACCAAAGCCTATCATATCAATAATTTTTGCACGCGTATATAAAATGTTTGTTTCGCTGCCTGTGATAAAGTCGAATGTTTTACTTTTTTTCCTTAATTCTTCAATTAAATCAATATTATCACTGTAAAAATTTTTTATTGATAATAATGACTTAAAATTAAATGATGTAAAAGCAGGTTTTGAAATAAAATGTTTTTTAAATGTTTTAATAAAAAATTGATCAAAAGCTGGAGTATTTCCAAAAACACCTAACATTGTTTTAGTAATCAATGTTAGCCTATATTTATTAATATCTTTAAATAATTCATCCATTTTCTTATATGAAAGAAGCAACTTTTCGATTTTATTATTATCATAATTATCAACATCTATTTCCCAAAGTTCAAGTGGACATTCGAGAGCAAACCATTCTATAATTGGGATGTAATATCGCAGACTTTTTTGCATCAATTCAGAATTACGAAACATTCCCCAACTAGCAAGATAGAAACCAAGATGCATGCAACTTTTTTCTATATTTTCTGAAGAAGCTAAATCACTCTTGGGTTTAAAGCTATAAAAATAATTATAGCAGTAATCGAATGAAGCATATCTATGATATGAATTTCTAAGACGAATAAATTTTCTAAAGGCATTATTAATTTGAAAATTTGTTAATGGCATAATTGTATCTATAAGATATTTTGCATGATTTATTTAAAATAATCACTCCATGTTTTCTTAGTTTTATGGATAAGAAATTTTAGTTTATTAAATTAAAAATTAATTACAATTTATTTTAACTGTGTCAGGATTGCATTGGCCATTATAGTTCCAGCAATCAATTCTATTTTCCGTACAAGACCAATCGGTTAAAACTAAGAAATTATTTTGGTAGACTTTAACTATGAAACCTTTATTAAGTCTTTTAATTTTTACAATATACGGTAAAATTGTTTCATATAAGTTTTTGTAATCCTCTTTTAGAAGTGATTTGTAATTATCAGATGAAACGGTATCGGGAATTCCATATGGATATTCGACCATTAATAATCCGTTGGCTGTTAAAACCGGGGATGCTAAGGGTTGATATTTCTCATCAAGATTTCCTTGAAAAATATAACACGAAGTAATAGAAAATATGATAATAATGTAAAACAGATAATTATATATTTTTTTCATATTAACTCCAGTATGTTCTTATACCGGTTTCTTGATCTATACCAGTATCAAGATCCCAATTAGGAATGAATTGAACAACATTATCGTTAGTAAAAAGCGAACGTTCAATTTTAGACCAGACATTTACTAAATTATTGACTGCATATTGAAATCCATCATCCTTGAATTTGCCTTTTAATCGATTAGGAAGCTGGATTTCTTTATAATATTTAGTAACTAAATCCATTGAGTTATTAATAAGATCGTCATAGGTGCGATAGGCAAAATTAAGACCTAAATGCCGAAATAACCTGGCCAAAGCATTTCCGCCCTCGGCAGTATCAAGCTCATCTTTATATGATGATACTACAGAATCAGCAGGAAATTTACCTGAAAATGGATAATTTACTTCTGCATGATTTTTCCAGAATTCAATTACTTTATCGTAAGAAGATGAATATGAGCTTGCTCTCAATAAATTAGTGAATTCGGCAGCGGTAACTTCTAAATTCATTACTTCTTTAAATATCATAACATCCTGCGTCATTTCACTAATTCTATGGTTTGTTCTTACGTCAGGGTCTGTATAAGGGCCAACTAAACTTTCTATAATGGGATGTATGGTTGCATCTGCTACAAGATGTGATACAAAACCAAGTAACCATGCTAGCTGGCTTTCCCAATCTTCATTTTTTATTTTGGCTGCGCTTAGAGAATGAATTGCATTTTTTACAATTCCGTTTGTATTGTTATAATGCATAAGATCCGCCCAATTCGAAAGCTTAGGATCTACAAGGTGAGATAAATAAGGAATATCCGGACTAACACAGCCGAGAGTTAGAAAGCTTTTGTATTTGCGTAAAATTTTACCTAATGGATCTGAAATATCAAAGCTTGAAATTGCCTGATTTGCAATTGCCATATGTGTAAAAGCTCCCGCCATTTTATTTCCCTTTTATTTATTAAAATATAAATTAACTAATTATTATTTGCATCAATCATCAGAAAACACAATAGCTCCCATAAAATTAATTTAGTATTTCAAATAATTTGTAAATCTTGCCCAATAATATTGAGCAACATTTTGAGGAGATGCATGTTTTAAATTTATGTTTTCCAAACCCTCAAAATTATAACCCCAAGCTAAACCTAGTAATTCAAAAAATATATCTATTCCATCATCAACAACATTTGCACTATCATTTAAAGAATTATCGTTATTTATATCTATTGTATGTACACCTTCTGAAAATGATATACTATTTTCTCTACCAAACATTCCCCCTACCCATATTTTGCATTGAGCTTTAAGTTGTCCTTCAACATAAATTGATGCTACAAATTTTGAAGGCGTTATTTGATCAAAATCGGTTTCTATATGTGTATTTGTTCTTTTTAATTTTATCAAAGCTTTTTCAAAGAAATCTTTAATTTCAGTAAAAGATGTTTTTAGAAACTTTTTCCTTTCTAAGTCTGTAATTGTTCTTTTAATTTTAGGAATATATACTAACGTTTCGTCTTCTTCATGTTTTATTAAATCAGCAGATTTTTCAACACCCAGCTTTTTTAAAGTAATATTGCAAATTTCTTCTGGAGTATTTTTTCTTCCATCTATATATCCAGTGGTAGGTCTAATCCCTTGAATCTGAGTATCATCTAATTTTACTGGTAAAATATATTCCTCTGATTGTTCCAAAGATCTTGCCTGTGCGCTTTTCCTTTCATGATTTGTCCAAGCTTTTTTAGCATAGTGCTTTGATAAGAACATTACACAAAATCTAGAATCATTGCGATATATTTTGTCAAAATATTCATATAAATCTTTACCCCATAATTCAAATTCTTCAAACTTATCATAAAATACCTTAATGCCTTTATCCGAAAGACATTTTGCAACTTCTTCTGCATAGTTTCTATCCTCTCCGGCAAATGAAAGAGTAACTTCGTATTTATATTTCATAACTAAATTAAATTATTTATTACCTGATTAATCTCTCTGACATCCATAACTACATTCCACAACCATTTCCCGAAACTGACGAAATCGTTTATTGCTCTTGTCCATTCATCAAGGAAATATCTTTTTATTTTGTCTAAGAATATGCATTCTAAAAATTCACCGGGAACCGCTATTGTTTCCAGAAAACGAACCTGGTAATTAGGGAATTTTTCGCGAGCTTTTAGAAAGATTGGAAGATTAATATTGAAATAATTCTATATTAATTGCAAATTGCCCGCACGCCAAAGTACAACATCAACAACACCAACCCTATCATGAGTTTTTTCTGAAATCATTTTACATAATAAATCAGGTGTAAGCTTATAATATCCCGCTATTCGCCTTAGGTGTCTGTCTGGCTTACAAACATCTAAACCTAAGTTTCTGGCGAAATGAAATTTAGTAGTTGGACCAATAAATGGTAAACATTCTAAAAACTCTATTTTGTTATTTGAATTATAATAAGAATTAAATATCTTTTTTTTTCTCTTTTGTACGTACTTAATAGCTTCCACCTTTTGTACGTGACCAAATATATTTTCCAGCTTATATTTCTTATTTAATGCATAAATTATTTTTTGATAAATAATATCAGCGATTTGGTATTTCATTCCTGCATTAACAACTACCCAAACATATTCACGAAAGAAACGTTCACTGTCATTACAAGGATTATCTAGCATTTTATTTATCATTAATATTTCATTTTTATAACCAGACTGTATTATTTCATTTTTTAATTTTAGATATCTATCAATTTTCATAAAATTCCTTTAAAATTAATTGTAACCTAATTCTCTCATTATATTTATGTGCTTTTTGCAGCTTAAACATTGGCCACAAGAAAAATTATTATTTGTACATGAATGCGCCCAGGCTAAAATAGAAATAGGAATTTTTGATTTTTTTATTAATTCAATAGTAGTAAGATTAATCGCTGGTGCTTTAATTAAGATTTTTCCTTCTTGATATTCCATTAAACTATTAATTAAAGAATAGAATTTCCTAGTACCGTCCTTATAATTCTTATCAGTTTTTACTGAACCAACAAGCAATGTTTTAATTCCTAATTGTATAGCTTTCATTGAAGCTAATGTAATAATTAATTGATTCCTAAATGGCCACCATTCTATTGTTGGAGCTAAATCTAATTGACTTGTACCTGCTAAGTCACCCGTTCCTATCTTTTTGCAATTTATTTTTATTTGTTCAACCTGTACGTTCAAATCTTTAGAAATTTTTTTTACAGCTCTAAATTCCCCCTGAGCGCTTTTTTGACCATAGTCTATAAAGAAAGCAATTTTAGGTCTTTTCCAAAACAATAATGAAGTTGAGTCCAGTCCTCCCGAAAAAAGCAATCCTGTCATAGTTTTGCAAATTCCCAAATACACTTATAAATTGCTGTTGAAAAATCATTATAAATGTTGCAATCAGTACCATTAAGCATTGCAAAATTATTATTTTCATAATTCTGGGAAAAACCAAATACTGGTATCCCAAGCGCTCTAGCATATCCTATCTCAAATACAGTTCCTGTATCTAAATTATCTAGTAAAGCAAATAACAATTGAGACCTTTTTAACGCAATTAAATCTTTTTTAGCAACTTTAGCTGCGGGTCCAATCCCAACATTGTGGTAAGGCGAAAAAACTTTTATCTTTTTACTAGTAAAAATGTTTCTAACCTCATTAATAAGCCATAGTTCCTGGATGTTAAAAAAAGCACCAGCAAGATAAATTTGACCGTTAATTTTAAGACTTTTTATTTTGGAAGGTATTGGCTTAAAGGAATAACTACTAATTAAATTTGTTGGAAGAGGTAAAATTTTATTTTCGCAATAAAATGCAGTATATAAAGAGGCTTTTTTTGCACTTTCAAATATACTTAAGTTTTTTTCGCACCAAAAATGTGTAAATACAGCGGAAAATATGTCTCCAGATCCTATTGGCCATACCCTTTTAGTTTCAAATGGAGGTAAATAAAGATAGTCTTTACCTACAAAAACATATGTTCCTCTAATATCACATTTAATAATTGAGGCCACTACAAATTTAAATTTTAATAATGTTTTTCCTGCTTTAATAACATCACTATTATTGGTAAGCTTTTGAGCTTCTTTTAGATTGCATATATAAACTAAATTTTTTGCGGTCGATCCGTTTTCATCGAATAACTGAGGATTGAGGGGAGATTGTGGGTCATAAACAACGTTTTTACCTGCTACAATTGACAAAGCATCTATCATTCCAAATTTAAGAATATTCTCCGCTTCTAATTTTATTATTGGTAATTTTTCTTTTTTACTAGTTTGAAAAGAAACATAAGGATTAGCTAATGGATGAAGGTATGAAAAAGATATTGATTTATAACTCTTTATCGAATGAATTTCGATATTAAACTGAGACTTGTATACGTTTAAAATAAATTCACTTTTGGTAGAAGATATTGTATGTAAAGAAATATTTTTGGAAATACTGCTTAATGCAATAGCAGCTCTTAGCCCAGACCCGAATAATTCATCCCACGAGGGGAAATGACAATACTCAAAATAAGCTCCACCTACAATACTAATCATAATACTTATTAAGGTGTACTAATTAAAATTTGACAACTACCTCCTGAAATCGATTGAACAGTTGCTATATAGACATAGCCATTGTTCATACACTTCAATAATTCAGCCAACCTACTAGAAGTTATGGACCCCGCTATTTTATTGTTAAGATAGGCTCCAATCACGCCAGTATTAGGATCTAGTTCTATTTCTAATACACTGCCAACTTTTAGTCGTTTTATTATTGAAGGTACGGGAGAACTTAGGTAAGTTAAAAACGAGAGCATATCGCATTTTGTTTTTTCACCATTTTCTCTTGGAGGAACATTTGTTGAACTACCACTACCACCACTAGACATTATTAATCCCCAATAATTTTTTAGAATAGTTTAATATTTTTTATCAATGACATCCAGAATTACTCACACATTCACATTGATAACCACTTCTTTTTAATGCTTTATCCTTTGTTTCCTGACTAAAGGGTTCAGGAGAATTGCCTTGTGTACCATAAGAAGTTGTGTTTGCATGACATGGCTGACATAATACCTTTGCATTATCTAAACCATTACCTCCATCCCTACGAATATGGTGAACTTCAAGATTCCGAGTTCTTGTGCAACGAGACATAAAACCTCCCTTTAATTTATAAATTTATTAAAAAAAAATATTAACGATTCTCTAAATCATTTGCTCAATTAATAATTAAAATTTTAACCACATATGAAAAATCGAATGAAATGCCATTTATAATCCCTTATATTATCATCCCTGCCCTTAACAATTTCTAACTTTCAAAATAAATTTATTAAAGTCAAGTATTAAGTCATTATTTTTTAATATTTTAAAGAATGTACTATGCATTTAATATTAAAGAAATGAATTGTATGTTTTTATATATGAATTGTTAAATTAATTAAATTTATAAAGATGAGATTTTTAACAGAAGAAGAAGCAAAAGATTGGGATGCAATAGCAGGTAAATTAGATGGGATTAATGGTTTGAATGATTTTGACAAAGCAAGGATTAAAAAAGCATTTGGTTTTTTGAAAAGAGAATTTGGAGTTGATTTTTTAAAGAAGATGGATACATCTCATCCTTTTAATTTTAATATCCACAATTATGTAGCCGATTCACGATTGTGGTTTGCACATTTAGCCGAAAATTTAAACAGTATAAAAAGCTATCCGAAATATTCATATTTACTTAAGCGTCTTTTGGATAGTAAGAAATTTTTGGAAGCATATTCTGTACTTGAAACTGCGTGTAAATTTAATAAGACAGGTTTTGATATTGAGTTTGATCCTTCAGTAATAATTAATAATAAGAATAAAGAACCGGATTTAAAGCTTATTAATCCTATTACCAGTGAATCTTTTTTTTGTGAAGTGTCTATTTCTAATATTTCAGAGGTACAGAAAAAAGCCACAAAAACTGAAATGGACCTTTTTTATACAATAATAAGACAATCGGGAATTGAGTTCACAGGAAAGGTACTAAAGTCACTTTCAGATAATCATAAAGAGGAAGTCGCTGATAAAATTAAAATATTTTCAAAAAATGTTATTGAAGAACTTGGTTTTGGTGAGCTTATAATTGAAGGTGTACTTATTCTTGGAATGGCTACAAAAGGAAACATAGGTAAGTTAGAAGATTGGGCAAAGTTACAAAATTGTAGACTAGGTAGTTTTGAAGGACCACCTATCGATGTTAATGAAATACACAGAATGGAATTTAAAATAAAAAAAAGAGCAGCAACAGTTACCACTAGAGAAGCCAAATATATTGATGATATATGATGTAGATTTTTTTTACTCAATACGAAACTTAAATGAGGCAATTTTTCTATTGGAAGAAACTTTGTTTGAACTGCCAAATATTAGTTCTGTTATTATAAAAGGACAATTTATTGGAACAGCAAGCCCTTTTAGACAAGTATTTGGGAATCATTTATTTATTCAAAAAATTGTAAATGATATTCATGTTGAACAATACTTAATCCTTTGGAACCGATTTTGCAAATCATCTATAACCGACGATACAGCTTCTAAATTATATCAGAGCTTCGAATGATTATTAAGTCTGCTTAATTCTTCTAAAAGAAAAATTGAAAACCTTTTTGAATTTTCCTTTATATCTTTTTCGTTTGCCGTAAAGGAACGTGCGCCTCTATTTCTTGCTGCGTTAAACAATGTGGTTTTCAAATACTCAATTGATGAAGATTTGCTGAATTTAAATTTTGTAAAATGGGTTCCGGCAAATAAATATGGCCGCCTAATATCATCTGGATAAAGTTCTTTTTGAGTTCGCCACAGACCAAAGCAAATAGGTCTTTGTAAGTGTTTTGAAAAAAGGAGTCTTGTAAATTCAATCGCTTCGGCATCAAATATATCACGAATGGGGCCGATATAGGCTCTACCGCCTGCAACCATAACATCAAGTGAAACTTTTCGCCATGAGCTACAAGCATTACTAATAAAGATAGATGATTTCTCATGACACAAACCTTGCAGCATTGGAAGAAATACTCCATCATACATCTTATAGGCCATTGCAGAATGTACGTGTTGTATCTTTTCAGATTGAATTTCATATTTTAGACGTTCTTCTTTTGGTATCGCGCTGTAATCTATTACAGCACGACCAATATAGTGTTTACTTTTAGCTTCTTCATCAGCCCAGTCAATTCCATCTATTGAAACAAATCTTATAAATTCCGTTAAATCAAATTTACCAGTGACTAGATCCGGGCCAAAACCAATTCCTAAATCTATTACAAGTTCTCTTTCAATATTTTCAGTATCCTTATATTTATAGGTTTTTCTCCAGCCCTTAACCTCATCTGTATGAGAAGAAATTAAAATTATATCTGCAGGATACGCAGCTAAAAAGAGATTTGCATTATTTACAGTTGCCTCTTTATTCAACAATTTACGAATAAAAATATTTTTTGATTTAAGAGAATTAATAAATAAAGCTCCTTCCGATTCTTTGATTTCTCCAGGATCAATTAATAAACCCACTTTTATTTCTGAGTTATTATTTTGTTCAATAGCGATATAATTGCAAAGATGAGCTCCAAGAAAAGGATAATTAAATATATGAGAACACGGAATTTGTGGGAAAGCAAAACCAAATGGAATCCCTTTTGTGAAAAATGTAATACAATAGTATGACAATGTATTTATAGAAGGTAATAACTTCAAAATATCGGCTTTAATTTTATTTAACTCATATTCAGTATTTATTCCTTTTTCATAAATTTTGAAAAACCTATCATTAATATTTTCCATAATGTTTTTAGGAATATCTTCTATAAAAAGCAATGAGGCATCGAAAGCATATGCGTAGTTTGCTATTATAATAGAAGTTATATCTTTTCTATCTTCAGCAACTAAAAGTAAACCGGAGCTTCCTTCGAAATAATTATAACCTTCATTAATGCTATCATCAATTTCTAATGTCTTCTTTTGCTTCATAGCCATTAAGAGGCCAATGCCAAGATTGTTAAAACCCCATTTAATTTTCTCATAATATGGTGAATTCTTAATTCCTTGGATATGTTCGAGTTCATTTGGTGATTGAACCGTTTTGGCGATTTTTTTGGGAAAACGATCTTTAAATAGAATCTTTTCTTCCTCTTTTAGATTGCCATATAAAATTTGATGTGGTTGTACTTGAGCTAAAGAATTATTTATTTTAATCGCTTCATTTGATGCATCAGGGCGACTAATTCTTGGAACTTCAATAATAGGCAGGTAGTAATTTTTCTGGTTAAATATCAAAGAAAATTTAATTGCAATATTGATATCATCAGTTATGCAGACATTTTTTGAAACTTTGGGTATAAAGTACTTCATCTAACTATGGAATTACATAACAGGATTTTTTCAATTAATTTGTTCATAGGTCAATGTATTATTCTTTAGTTTACCTATAAATATTCCTATACCTGGATTAGAGATTTTTAACATCTCAATACTACTTTTGATTTTTTCCAGATCAGCATCTTTCCCAAAATAAACATTCTTTACGCAATTTTTATTCAACGGCTCTTTTTTATTACTGCCTTCAAAATGTACAATCCTCCATTCATTTTCATAACTCCATTTACTTGTTTTTACCAAAAACATTAAGGCTTTTTGATCAAGTGTATCTCTGCAAGGATTTATCACAAATATTTCATCGGAATAAATAACATTAAAGATGAAAATTTTTATTCCGGTTTTTTCAAATTTGTAGTTAAGTTCATCCCCTAATATTTTTGCATCATATTCTATACAAAATCCTCTATGATAATCAGAATATTTACCCCACATTTCTTCGCTTAAATTTCCGGTTAATGAGAATATGCCTAAACTTTTATCAATAGATTTTTCTAATGCATTTTTATAATAATCCGGATTTTTCCGGCGGAGTAAAAATTGATTTTCTACAATAATATTTCTAATTGTTCCAGATATTCTTTCAGATAAATATTTATACATCCTATCTTTAATTTCTTCATCGGTACATAATTCATATTCCAATGGTACGCGACAATCTTCAGGATCATTTAATATCTTTCTTGAAGCTAAATAAATAAAATTATTTAATATATCCTTATAAAATCCTTTTTCATCAAACGTCTTAAACTTATATAAGGATTTTATTTCAGATTTTTCAAGTCCATCAAAATCTAATTCGAATGACATCTTAATATTACTCTTGAATTTCTAATTTTTCTTTCAATATTTTTTCAATATCCTTACTCTGTAGATTACTTTCATAAGTTACAATTAATTTCCCCGGAAAATTTTTATCATACCATTTCTGCTTTTCTCCCCAATGCTTTTTATAATCCGGGAGATCTAATCTACCAACATGTTCCCAATAGTATGTTTCACCTTTCCATGTTAATGTAAAATCCGGAAGGTACATTGTTCCATCTTCAGCAAATAAAGGAGTTTCATAAGTAAATGGAATATTCTTTAAGTGCAATATATTAACTATGTTCATTTCAGATTTTGAACGGACAAAATATTCCGAAAGTGTTGATACTACTTTCCCTTCTTCATACCATGAACTCATTGATAACATTCGTTCTGAAATAGGATTAAACTCAAACAAAGATGAATTAATTCTATTTAATATAGAGCTTTCTAATCTTGTTAATGAGAGGAATGTTGAGATATCATTTTGAGCAAATATAGTAATGTGCTTTTTAGCTCTAGTCAAAGCCGTATAAATAAGTTCCATTGAAAGGATAGAATTTATTTTATGCGGGAGGATAAAATATACTCTTTCAAATTCGCTCCCCTGAGCTTTATGAACTGATATAACATATCCAAGTTCAAGATTTTCTTCAGGGCTTTCCGGTTTAATCCATTTACCTTTTTCATTTTTGCCTAGTCCTTTACCAAACCCGACCCAAAAATTTTCTTTTCTATCAAAAACGACCTGGAATTTTTGAAGAATGTAATTGTAATTATTCCATTTATCCTTGTCAAATGGATGAAATTTTACAAATCCTATTTCCCCATTATATATTTCTACATATTCTGCTTTTCTTGTCTTTAGGTTATATGCCGAGATTGGATTTGATTTTGGCCTATTCCTAATTTGAATTACTTTATCAAAAAGTGCTATACCGTCCAATGTTGTCTTTTTAGCTTGGTAACCATTGTATAAACTTTGAAATATAATATTAAGATTATCAACTCCGTAAAATTCACTTCTTATTGGGGAAATTACTTGTTGATATGTTGCTTTAGAAAATTCACTATCTTTTTTACAAGCTTTATTCCATAATTCATAAACTTTATCATCTTTCAATTTTTGTTTACAATCAATTTCAAGATCTTTTATTATTGTGTCTTTCAATTTCTTTTCCAATGAATCCACATCATTCCAATATACTACACGCAAATCTTGTTCAATATCTCCACCTTCCTGTAATTTCTTTAACATTTCTTCTTTATGTTTTTTCTCATAGTTAGAATCTTTTTGTTTTTCCTGAATAAATAATTCTGCTAGAGCTAAAATTCCATTTCCTTTATTAAATATTCTATTTTCAAGCTGTCTTACATTAATATTTAATACACCTAGATTTTCAAGGTAATTTTTTCTTAACCATTCTATTATTTCAGAAAATACCTTTCCTTTTCCTATTGGCGGTAATTGATTGGGATCCCCAACAAGTATTAGCCTTTGTACAGAATTCCAGTTTATAGCTTTGAATAAAGTAGCAAATAATGAAAGGTCAAGCATAGAACATTCGTCAATTATCAGCGTTGAAATATTTTCATCTATAGTTCCTCCAGTTCTTTTCAACGAAAAATTATCATTAAGCCATCCTTTACTGGCTAAAAATGAATGAATTGTTGTAGCAGCTTTACCAGTCTTTTCCTTAATTCTTTCTGAGGCTTTACCTGTAGGTGCCATCAAATATATGGCAGATCCGTCCCCTGAAGTTTTCTCAATGGCCTTTATAATAGATTTTAAAATTGTAGTTTTGCCAGTACCGGCTGGACCTGATATTATAGCTAAAGGCTTATTGAATATTTTTTGGCAAACATCAGCTTGACCGTCCAATGCTTCCGAGTATTCTTTTTCAGCTTTTTGAGTTAGTTTACTGTTTGGCTCTTTGAGTAGGTTGATAAAATAATCATGAGTTATCGGCACTTTAAATTTAATCGGTGCTCTTTTCGCAAGTTCTTCGGTTACAGTTTGAACTAATCTTTCATTTTCAAATACTTCCTTTATATATAGATAATTTTTCCCATTGTGCTCTCTGATGGTTATAGCTTTCTCAATAAACTCTTCGTCAACAGTAAAATATTTAAGAGAAAAAGTTTCTCTTTTCCAATTAGGTAGCAACTTTAATTTATTATTTACTTTTTCTAAAATTGACTCCGCTGAAACAAAAGAATGTGTATCAACTTTTTTTAATTGTTCCGTACATAATGCACGAAATCGTTCTGCAGAATTTTTTTCAAAAATATTATCTAACCCTAGCTCTGGGGATGGCATAATTCCATGATCAATTTTATTAAATGATATATAGTCATCAATATCGTCTCCTATATAATTTTCACATATTATATAAGGATTTTCATTTATTTCCTTTAGCGCTTTATATATGTCATTTTTTTCGCGAGTGGATGATAAAATATTTTCTGCTTGATTTTTTGTCAGATCAAATCTGGGCAATATATTTAAAAGGAATTCTTGTTCATCTTTATCTCTTAATTTCCAATTCCTTTGTAATTCTTTTGTTTCCTTATCACTTATTTTAAAATCATCAATACTTTTTATATTGCCGGTTATAAAATCACAAATATTTTTATATGCTTTTTTATCTTCATCTTTTTCACATTTACTTTTATAATAATCAATACCATGCTCGAAATTTATAATTGATAATGCAATGGGTAAACCTGGATATGCACCTCTGTTTTTCCATAACTCATTAAATAAATTTAATAGCCATTCTTTTCTTGCTGTCCAGTTTTCAGTATTATCATTAATATCAATTAAAATGTTTACAATTTCTAAGAATTTTTCAACTAAGCTCAATGCATCATCATTTGAAATCGGCCTTGTTGCATATTTAAAATTACGTGCATTATCAGGTGTAAAAAGTATTTTCTGAAGTATTTCCGGATTATCTTTATATTTTTCATAAGGTATTTTTAATCCTTCATCTGGATAATGAGATGTTATCGGCATTTGCCAAACAAAACCACCTGCATATTTTTGTTTATTCTTTTCAGACACATTTTCGTAATAATGGACTTTTCCAACATTTTTTAATCTGGAAATTCCCGCAATAACATATTTACGCTGCTCATCTTCGCTAAATGGATTACTATAATTAGCATAATAAAAAATAAGTGATTTGTCTTTTTCCAGCTTACTAAAATATTCTTTTGCATTATTTAATCTTTTATAATAATCATATTTTTGATCGCTGTTGATATCATTCAAGACATCATCCGAATACATATCTTCATAATTCCAAATACAAGAAGTTGATGGAGGGATATCTATATAAATGCCTTTGGAACCATCATTGAACCAGACCGGAGGCTCGTTAAATGCTTTTAAGTGTTCTTTGCCAAAAGCATTAATACTTAAAGCACATGCCGGTGAGTTATTTAATTTAGAACAAGGTTTACCTGCCACTTCATCTTTAGTTTCCCATTCTAAATCTCTTTTCCCTTTTATCATGTCGCCAGGATATGAATACTGACCTATACAATAAGTATTATCCTTCGGATTTTTACAGACATGTCCATTCCAACCATCATTATGCCAAGCTAATCTAAGTGTTATATGTGTTGCCATTATTTTTCATAGTTTAGTGTTTTTAAAATATTTTTTAATGTTCTTTAGCTAAATCAGCTTTTAATAATTTAATTTCTTCAAAAATAACTCTTCGACACATCCATTGTAAATTAATGAATAAATATCGCTCGGATTCTGTTAATTTACTTTTTCCTCTATGTACGATGCTTGATCTAATGTTATAAATTTGTCTAAAATCTTTTAAGATCTTATCTCTTTCTTTATTACTACTACCTATAAGATATGCACACCTATTTCCTAAAAGTTCTCCCAATCCTATTAAATCAGATATTGCTTTATCACCCAACAAAATTTCAAGAGCTATATTTGTTTGTATAAATGACAGAAGTTCATTTGTACCAATGTAACTTTCAAAAAACCATTTTGAAGCAAGTAGAACTCTTTCAGCTTTTTGCATATTCGAAAAGATTATTCCAATATCAGAAAGGATTTCTTTTATCCAAATAATTCTTTTTCCGTCAGTAGTTAACGTACCATCTAAATCGTTTAACACAAGATCAATGATCCTCTCTGATATATCGCTTTCTATAGAAATACTATCTTCATAAAACCATTTCTCATCAAATTTCTTATGCACAAATAGCTCTAAATTTTTTATAGAGCTATGATAATTATACTTTGCTTTGTAAAGTCTTAATGCAATCCCTAATCCGAAAAATGATTTAATTATGTTTAAAACATATTCATTACTTTCAGTATCACCATATTTTCTAATTAATCCATTTGCCAAAATATTTAAATATAATCCGTTGTTTTCCCAATTAAGGGGTTTTGGCACTAAAACATTAATAATACCTTTTGTATTTTCTAAAGTTTCACTCTTTTTACCTTCCTTTGTAACAAAAGGATAATTTTTTGTAAATGTATCATTGGGTGTAATTAGTTTAATACTATTTGATAGAGAAAACTCCTTAATCTCTTTATTAAATAATTCTGTAAGTTCATTATTAATATTTATAGAAATTGAATATTCCCAAGGTAGGCTATCAAAAGCTTCTATTATATTGTCTGCTAAGGATGATGTATCAGAAAATTCAGGTATGGAGGATAAAGGTTTTTCCTTTTCGTTTGCTGTATATTTATCAATTTTTATTAATTCCTTTGATAAATAATCATATACAAATTCAGAAAATGGATTATCTCCTATAAATTTTTCAAGTTTATCTTTTAAAGGGCCTTTTTGTGGTAAAATAATTTCCAAAGAATTAAAATAATATTTCACCCACGGTTTTAAATAAAAATTATTTTCAACTTCTACTTGGAGTAAAACCTCTAATAATTTTTCTTTTAATCTTTCTTTACACCTTTGATTTAACTCTAAACTCATTTTATTAAAGTTTAATATATCTTTATTTTTTAATAAATTTTAAACACTATCCTCTTTTTCCAATCTATTTTGCACAAGTTTACAAAGCGTATTATAAACTTCTTCCCTTTCTTTTTTAGATAATCCAATAGCATCAAATATTAAGTTATCCATTAGGATACGATCATTCAATTCTATTTCATCTCTTATTTTTTGTAAATCTCTATTTCTTATTTCCTCAAATTGTTGCAGAATCATAGTTCTCTGTTTTGTATTAAAAAGATTTAAATTAGGTACCAACAATGATTTTAGATCTGGACCATAAATATTAAATCTTCCTTCAATATTTTGCCTACCAAAGATTTCTAACATTAGATAAACTATTGTTGAATTAAGTAAAGCTACACCAAATTTCGCATCTTCGGGTATTAAAAATTTTCCATGAAAAAACATATCTGTATCATAAAATTTTCTTGGATTGTATGCAAAAAAATATCTTTCTCTGATTAATCTTGGAACTATAAAATCCCCTGGCTCTTTTAATTGAATTGAATACCATTCTGGTGTATTCCCTAATACTGAAGGTACGTCTGGCCAATTTATATTTGCAATAGTATGACTTCCTTTTTTCCTTGTTTTTTGATTACTTCCCCAACTGATATAATTATATACATTACTGAAACCTTTTTTTCGAAGTTCGGCCATTTTTAAATTACAAACAAAAATAAATTTTTTTATTTCATCTTCTTTTATATCGATAGTATTAATTTCTTTTGTTGAACTAATAATTTTTTTTAGGAATCTATTTTCAATATTAAATCCGTTTTTTGTCTCTTCATCTATTAAAAAAAATTCAACTATACCTGGCTTGTTGCCATATTCAAGTTTACAGATATTTTTCAATGGTATCATTACTTGTTTATCAATTAAAGGTAAGAAAAAATCATTTAGTCTGAAATATTTAGCCCCCCATTTATCTCCATCATAATTAGTTTTTTTGTCATCAAGTCCCTTTTCAAATAAGATGTTTTGTCTTATAGGATAAGTTCTCCAATTTATACTAGTTGTTATTTCTTCTATTTTATCAATCTTCAACATTTCTTCAGAATTAGCAGTTTGTTCAAATTTATCTTTAAAAGAAACAAACCTTATTATATTATCAGTCAATAATTTTTTGCATTTAGTTGCTGGATCTTCCTCTAGATTTATTCATTTGCTATCTTTAATATATAAATTTATTGTTGTAATTATATCAGCCTTTTCAAAGGATCTTTGTGTGCTATTATCATAAATAGATTTTATCCTAGTTTTTCTCAAAAAGAAATCTTGTAAATGACCTCCATAACCAACGTCCAACCATGAATTAGAACAAATAAAACAAAGAATCCCCTTTTCTTTAAGTAAATGTATCCCTCGAAAATAAAAATAAACATAAAGATCACTTTTTTTATCAATTTTTAAATTTGTTTCGTCAAATAATTTTTCATAGGCTATTATTAAATCATCTTTTGTCATACCACTTTCAAAGTGAGCGAATAATTCGTTAATTTTTTCTTGTCTTAAATAAGGCGGATTAGCGATACAAATATCAAATCCAAATCCTTCTTTCTCATCAAACACTTCTGCGAAATGTATTTCCCACAGTATATGGTGGTTTTTATCAAATTTTTCATACTCTTTAATTCCGATTGAAGAAGCAAGTGTATCTTCCTGTTTAATTATACCATTCTTCAAATCTTCTTTTGTAAGGGAAGCAGGTATTTTCTTTTCCTTTCTTAACTGCTCATACTGAAAATAATTTTCTTTCATTTTCCGCAGTTTGTTTGCCTCTTCCATAAAAAAGACATCGGGTGATTTATTCTTAAATAATAAATCCAGGTTTATTTTTTGTCCTTTAGCTTTTTCTTTACCGATAATTGAGAGCAAGCTGTCTCCAACTCGGAGTTTAAAATCTAAGTTCGGTAATGCAGGGATATTATCTAAATTTTTTATGTTGTCAACTTCAACTTCATAATGTACCACAAGCGAAAGCCAAAATCGCAGCTTTGCAATTTCAACTGCAAAGTAATCTATATCCGCTCCGTATAAATTATTCTGCATTATGCTAAGTTTAAGCTGGTAAATACTTCTGGGGTCAGCAAGGCGGTTTTGTATAATTAAATTTAATTTTCCCTGGCTCAATTTGTCAGCCAAGGCTTGATGAATTCCGCTTAATTCCTGCATCATCCTTACCGGATATGCACCTGAACCGATAGCAGGATCGACAATTTTTATATTTATAAGTTTGGTATAAATTTCAAATGCTTCGTCATCGGTAAGCCCGGATGCTTCTCTGAGATCTACAATATGAGCTATTTTAACTTTATCAATATTCGTATGCTCTTCAAGATAAGTCTTTAAAGATTCATGGCACATTAAACCAACTTCAGTCGGATGTGTATAATAGGCACCCTGCCCGTGTCTTTCAGCAATTAATTCTTCGTATGCATAACCCAACAAATCAGGATTCAAAGCAACTTCAACATCCAGCGGTGAGTTTTCTTCGATTGTAAAGTTGTAAGGATTAAGGAGTTTATCAAAGATTAAATCAAATGCTTTATTATCTACTTTTATTTTTCTGTCGACCCATCCTTCTTTTTCATCTTTAGATTCCTCAAATAATCCTCCGTTGAGAAATGGAACATTTCCAATTATCTTTTTCATAGCATCAGTTAATATCCTATCACCTGCTACGCTTGGTCTGTTCAATCCTCTGAAGAAAAGATGGATAAAAAATTCATCCCAATAATTTGAAGATGAATAACTTTCTTTCTGCCTGTTCAGATAATTTCTTCTCTCTTCCGGAGTATCTTTGTCATTTACAAAAAGCCATCCTTTCCTTTCTAAAAATTTCAAAAACAACAAACGGTTAATTAATAATTGAGTAAATGCTCTTTTCTTCTCATGATCTCTAAAACCGTGAATATACTTCTCTTGAATTTCATCAAACACGATTTTCATTTCATCAAAAAACTTATCAGTTACTTTTTTAATACTGAAGGCTTCTTTCCACTGGCTTAGCCAAACAGATTGATCTACTTCTCCGAATAAATCCAAATTTTCCGGTATCCTCAAAGCTGCAAGATTAAATTCACAGACAGTTCTCAAATATGAAGATTCATGTTCCCATTCAAATGAAGACAATTTTGCTTTTTGAGGTTTATCTCCTTCAAAATGTACCAGTTTATAATCTTTCCAATTATAAGTACAAATAAAAAGTATATTCTCAGGATTCCATGTTGGATAATCTTTTAATTTTCTTTTAGATGGCGAAAGACTTCTAACTATATTTCTTAATTCTGTTATACTTGGTGTTTCTTTAGTCAGCTTCAAAAAGAAAATACCCCAAGGTTGTGCAGGACTAAACGGTCTTAGCTGATAAATTTCTGAACCTTTGAAATAATCTTTGGGATAGTCAAACTCATCAGTATCCCAATAAAATGTTGCATCTTCAAACTCAACATCTTCTGCAATTGGCCAATTCAATTCATTTTTTAGAAACTCGAAGAATGAAGATTGGTCACTTATTTTCTTCACTGCTTCAATCGGTACTGCATTATTCATTTTAACCTCTAAAGCGTTTTTTAACAAAGGATTAATTGACTTCCATCCAGCACATTAAAGTAGCTTTTTCTCCAGTAATTGCCTGCATATTTTTAAGCTGCCTCTGTATAGTTTTTTGTTCAATTATCTTTAAATATTTTCTTAATTCATTAGGCTGAGATTTAACCTGGCGTTGAGTTTCTTCATTCGATTCTATAATTCTATGTATCGCTTCAATATCTTCAAAAATTTCATCTAGTTTAATACTGTAAAAAAACCAGCGGCACTCGCCATGTATGATTTCTTCATTTTCCGTATTAATATTTTTAGTAATATTTGGCATTCTATAAACTGCAAAAATACCTTTGGACTCCTCGGTTTTCCCTTCTTTACCGCTAAAAAGTCTTTTGGGCAGTATTTGTAGCTGCTCTTCGAGACCAGGGTATTTTTTTAAAATCTCCTCATAAATAAGTCGCATTTTTTCTTCGAAGGTCATAACTCCGTTATAGGTTGCATTGAAATCTCTTAATGCTTCATAATCATCTTCAGGCCGTAATAGTTGCCTGCCTTCAATGCCAAGTACTTTAGAAATTCTAAGGACTTTGCCTGAAACTGTATGGTATAAACCAAGAAGAGAGTCTAGTTCATCCGGCGGTAAAAAGTTCCAATAATTAATTACGCATTTTTCCCTTTTTAATATCTTTTCTTTTACAGGATCTATTCTTCTATCGACTCGGCCAATCCTTTGCATTAGTCTTACAGGATTCCAATGAAGATCATAATTAATAAGCAGATTCGAATCCTGGAGATTCAATCCTTCTGAAAGTATATCAGTTGAAATTAATATATCAATTTGATCATTTAAGTATTTCGGCAATTCATCATCGATACAGTTATAAACCGGGGCAAATCTTTTTATTACTGTTTCCCTGTCCTTTTTAGAAGTACTATCAAGTTCTTCAATGTTTACTTTTAATTTGTTCTTAATAACATTTTTGTACAAATACCTTGCGGTATCTCTGTACTCTGTAAATATTATTAATTTTTTGCCTTTTAATTTATCGGATTCTAAGAGTTCAATTAATCTTTTTAGCTTATCATCTTTAGACTCATTTATGTTGTTATAAATAAATTGAAGAAACGATGATAATTGATCCATATCCTTCTTAACACTTTTAGTAATCTCTTCCAAAAAGAAATCGTTGTCCTCAAGTTTTTCCATTGGTTCTGGTAATATATCATCTTCTTCAACCTCTTCTACTTCGTAGTAGTCAGCATATCTATCTTTCCAATGTTCTTCCAACATGCTCCAAAAATCAGAATTGGCATCTTTCCATTTCAGCCACTTTTGTTCATCATGGTATCTTAAGAATCTTGCCATTTTTCTTAACAAATCTTCACAAGAAGCTTCAAAAGCTTTATATGAGGATTCCATTCTCTTAAGAAAAGTAGCGCGTATTAATGATATAACCTGAATTTCACGGTTTGCTTTAAAAGGATCTATATTTTCTTTTTTTCTTCTTTTGCTTTCGGGATTATAAATTAGAAGTTCAAGAAAAGGATTTTTCTTATTAAAAGAATCTTTAATTTTTTTGAATAGTTCCCCGTATACTTTGGCCAATTTATATTCAGCTACAATCGGAGCTTCACGTTCCGGGAAATAATAACTGCCATTACCAAATTGGGCAAAATATTTTTTTGCATATTCTCGGCTTCTTTGTATAATTAAACTTTTAAATAATATATCGTCTTTTAATATCTTTTCTAATTCTTTTACATCTAAATCCGGGAATAATGATTCTTCAACATCCTTAGGTGTCTTTAATCCCATCTTTTCTTCAATAGCTTTTTCTTTTCTTATAAAATATGTTCTTGTGTCGTTTATCCCCAATTTTTTGAAGTAATCTCTTTGTTTCCGTGAGAAATATTCTATTAAATGCAGTATATCAAATAATGAATTATTTACCGGTGTAGCGGTTAATAAAAACACTTTTTTCTTTACACCTTTATTTTCAATAATATCAAATAATTTTTCACTTCTTTGGGAATTAGGAGTTCTAAAATGGTGTGCTTCATCAATAATAATTACATCTGCTAATTCTTTAATCCTTTCTAGCTTTCCTTCTAACTTTTCACGATGCAAATCCGTGTGGTTTAGGATTTCAATTTGCTGTCCGAATGCTTCATCGGTTTTATAACTAAAAAATTCTTGCAGCCTTCTTTCCCAAACACTTTCTCTTGCAGATTTAGGTACAATTAATAATATCCTCTTTCTTTCGTGTAAGAATTTATCTATCAGCATTAAACCGATATAAGTTTTTCCAAATCCTACTCCATCACAGATTAATGACCCTCCCCAGTTTTCTGCAATCCACAAAGCTTGTCTATAACCAATTTTTTGCAATTCATCAAGTTGCTTATATACAACAGATTCATTTTCTTCCCATGTAGAAATTGGTTTTTCTTTCCCAAAGAAATATTCATATAAAGCTTTAGTGTAAATTTCAAAAGGTTTATATTCTTTAATATGCGGCTCAATAACTCTTATTATTTCTTCCTTTACATCTTCAGATTCCTCCCAGCTAAAGTCATACCATTTTTGCAAAGCCTCTAATTGCAACTTATCGGCAGTTAATAAATTCAATTCAACATTTCGGCATAGGCCTGGCTCAGTAAAATTACTTGAACCAACAATTCCGTAATCAGAAAGGTGGGGTGGTTTCATTTTCATCAATAATGATTTTGCATGGAACTTAGCTTTGGTATATACTTTTGCTTCAATTGTTTTATCCTGCAATGCTTTTCTAACAGCATGTAATCCTTTTAATTCATCATCCTTCTCCTTTGTTTTTTCAATGCTTTCATCACTTTCTTTTTTAAGAGCTTGCACTAATTCATTTTTTGTTCTTTTTGTTGCTTCATCACCCATAACTATTCTGATCTTTTCGAGCCCGTTCCAATATTCATCTAACGATAATAAAGATCCGATTTCGAAATAACCGGTAGCTACGTCTAAAGATTTTGATTCTGGTAGGAGATTTTTAAGTGCCTCAAGAACAGTATTATTTCCTCTGTTGTCAATTATTGTTGGAAGTTTCAAAATTTTGATTCCTGAGATTATTGAACATCAAAGATGATTAACTCTGCACCCCCATAAAGAAATGTATATTCGAAGGGAGTGTAATTCACATTCGAAATCATTACACATTTTATAATAGCAATATAAATTAACAAATAAAGTTAATAAAGCAGGTTAAATAAGTAAAGAAAAAACTATTAAGAAATTTAATACATAACTTTTTATCTTATTGAAATCTTTTTACAATACTATCAATGGATTTACGCTGGTTATTTTAAAAGGTAAAATAATAAATTTCCTTTTACTAAGAACGTATTTTTGTGAGGTTTTGTTTATAGCAAATATTGAAAGTAATAGACATTAAAATCTTTACAATTATTTTTCTAAATTTGTGCATGTAATTCAAAAACTTAAATTTTAGGTTAAAACAAAACTTTCCTTCACAATTTCAAAGGGAAATTTAATTTTTTGTGGTCACAACCGATAGTAAAAGAAGAAAATTGTAGAGAAATCCGAAGTAAAATGAATTTCTTGTACGGGGAACCGATAGTAAAATCGATTTATAGTTTAAAGATTCGAAGTAAAATTGATTTCTCGCCGGCAAACCGGAAGTAAAATGAATTTTTAGTTTGGGAAGGCTGAAGTGAATTGGATTTATAACATGAAAACTTCAAGTGAAATTGATTTCTGGGGTAAATTGAACTGCTAAAATAAATTTTTAAAAAAATGGGAACAAGGAAGTAATATTAAAATACTGAAAGCTGACAATAATGATTTTTATTTTTGACCTAACAGAAGATTTTTTATACCAATTAACAAAAAGAAAATCAATTCCAGATAAACGGATCGTGGAAATTTTGGAAGATAATTTTGAAGATTTGCTAACAATTCCTGATAAACTTCTTTTTTCAGTAACAGAAATAATAATATTAAATTACTTTGGGAATACTTGCGAAATCACAACAGAAATATACAAAGACTTTCTTAAATCAATTAAGATAAATTCCAAGAAAGCAAAATATCTTTCCCGCCTTCTTATGAAAGCAAATATTAAAAATATCAAGAACCAAGAAGAAGTATTTACAGATTCAATTTTTTTTATTAAAGATTGCAAAAATTTAGAATTCATATTCTTTGACATTTTTCTAACTTTCTGGGCAGTTAATTATTTATGGACGTTAGATAATTTAAAAGGTTATAGACTTGAAATTGAAGATACCGAAGAAGGTTATGAGGAAATTGAAATGCCTCAAGTATATTTATTTATTACTTATTCTTTGTATTTAAGACCCCTTTTTTTAGATAATAAAAAAATTTC